>Ga0187766_10000059_pt1 | contig 50809 bp, 48 predicted proteins | sample 0216_QUI02_MP05__4_FD_132971 | JGI IMG/M metagenome (GOLD analysis project Ga0187766, IMG submission 132971) | Tropical peat soil microbial communities from peatlands in Department of Meta, Colombia - 0216_QUI02_MP05_20_MG | ecosystem: Environmental > Terrestrial > Soil > Wetlands > Peat ... | reverse complement strand
TGAATGAAATGATGCGCAAAGCGAACGCGCTAGGGCAACAGGGATGGGAGATGGTTAACTTCGCGGTGGACGAGCAAAAACCCTATACGGCCGTGTGCTTCTTCAAACGGCCGCTCCAGGTGGGCCGCCAGCGTACTTTTGCCCGGCAGCGGTGCGCCCAGCTTGGGCTTGACCGTGGCCACCAGCACACCGGCACCGGCCAGTGGCGCGGTGGCACGTAGCTGGTAGATGCGGGGCGTGGCCGACAATACGCCCCGGCCAGCGGCCTGCTGGTGGGCGTGCCGTTGTTGCCGGTGGCGGCGGGTGTAGGGATACCCCAGTTTGTACCCCAGTTGGCATCGCGTCCGTAGATGTTCGGCGATGTTCGCTTACGTTTGAAAACATCTCTTGACCAGCGTAAATCGAACGTCCGCACACTTGCGCGAACACAGTTCTTTTAACGGTGGGTGAAGAATCCAGTCTGCTCAACTGGGCGGTCGCAACGCGGCGAACTCGTCGGTGACCCGCAGCTGCGAGTCGGTGAAGCGGTACAGCGCAGCGGGGCGCCCACCGCTGCGGCCGGACTGGGCGATGGTGCCGGTCTGAGTGATAACACCGCGGCGAGCCAACACCCGCTGCAGATTCGTGGCGTCGACCTGATAGCCCAGCGCGGCGCCGTAGATGTCACGTAGCGTCGACAGCACGAATTCCCTTGGCGCCAGGGCGAATCCAATGTTGGTATACGACATCTTGGCGACCAGCCGGGCGCGGGCATAGTCCACCATCGGGCCGTGATCGAACGCCATCGGCGGCAGCGCGGTCACTGGGTGCCAGCGGGTGTCGGGCGGCAGTTCGGGGGTGGCGGGGGAAGGCACCAGGCCCAGGAAGGTGGACGCGATCACGCGCTGACCCGGCACCCGGTGCGGATCGGAGAACACGGCGAGCTGCTCCAGATGAGCGACTTCGCGCAGATCCACCTTCTCGGCCAGTTGACGCCGAACCGAGGTGGTCATGTCTTCGTCGTCGCGCAGCCGCCCGCCCGGTAGCGACCACGCGCCGCGCTGCGGCTCCTGCGCGCGCTCCCACAACAGCACGTTGAGGCGGGGCTTCTCGGTTCCAAGACAGCGAACTTGGAATACAACAGCGAGCACTTCGTGCCCAGTGCTACCATAAGGCATGTTTTCGATTATAAGTCGAAAACCTCTCTTGGGCGCGAAAGAAACGGTTATGACGGTCCTGTATCGCACGGAAACGCTGGCAGACGACTTGGCCGCCCGCATCATCGACTCACCCACCGGTTACACCGGGGTCGAAGGCGACGAGCAGTGGGCCGCAGAGATTCACCGGCTGGCAGAGCTGCGCAACGCCACCATCCTGGCGCACAACTACCAGCTGCCTTCCATCCAAGATGTCGCCGATCACATCGGTGATTCGCTGGCGCTGTCGCGGATCGCCGCGGACGCGCCCGAGGACACCATCGTGTTCTGCGGCGTGCACTTCATGGCCGAGACCGCCAAAATCCTCAGCCCGAACAAGACAGTGCTCATCCCGGATCAGCGGGCCGGCTGCTCACTGGCCGACTCGATCACCCCTGCCGACTTACGGGCCTGGAAGGACGAGCACCCGCACGCCGTCGTCGTCTCCTACGTCAACACCACAGCGGCAGTGAAGGCGCTCACCGACATCTGCTGCACCTCGTCGAACGCTGTCGACGTGGTCGCCTCCATCGATCCCGATCGCGAGGTGCTGTTCTGCCCCGACCAATTCCTCGGGGCCCATGTCCGCCGCCTGACCGGCCGCAAGAACCTGCACGTGTGGGCGGGCGAATGCCACGTGCACGCCGGGATCAACGGCGACGAGCTCACCGAGCAGGCCCGCACCCACCCCGATGCCGAATTGTTCGTGCATCCCGAGTGTGGTTGCGCGACTTCCGCGCTGTATCTCGCCGGGGAAGGCGCCTTCCCGGAGGACCGGGTGAAGATCCTGTCCACCGGCGGCATGATCGCGGCGGCTCACGAGACTCACGCCCGTAAGGTGCTGGTCGCCACCGAGATCGGCATGCTGTATCAGCTGCGCCGGGCAGCACCCGACGTCGACTTCCGCGCCGTCAACGACCGCGCCTCGTGCAAGTACATGAAGATGATCACCCCCGCGGCGCTGTTGCGCTGCCTGGTCGGGGGTGCCGACGAAGTCCACGTCGACCCGGAGACGTCCCGGCTGGCGCGGCGCAGTGTGCAGCGGATGATCGAGATCGGCCAACCGGGCGGCGGCGAATGATCGCGCGTCTCCGCTGGGAGCAGGGGGCCGACGTCGTCGTCATCGGTACCGGCGTCGCCGGACTGGCCGCCGCGCTGGCCGCCCACCGTGCCGGCCGCAGCGTCGTGGTGCTCAGCAAGGCCGACCAGACCCGCGTGACCGCGACACACTACGCGCAAGGCGGCATCGCGGTGGTGTTGCCCGACACCGACGACTCGGTGGAAGCCCATGTCGCCGACACGCTGGCCGCGGGCGCGGGTCTGTGTGACCCCGATGCGGTGTGCTCGATCGTCGCCGACGGCTACCGCGCGGTGACGGAATTGGTCAGCGACGGAGCACAATTCGACGAATCAGCGCCCGGCCTGTGGGCGCTGACCCGGGAAGGCGGGCATTCACGGCGGCGCATCATCCACGCCGGCGGCGACGCCACCGGGGCCGAAGTGCAGCGTGCGCTGGACCACGCCGCTGCCGCGCTGGATATCCGCGCCAACCACGTGGCCCTGCGTGTGCTGCACGACGACGCGGTGACCGGCGTGTTGGTTTTCAATCCCGACGGGCCCGGCATCATTCACGCGCCGTCGGTGATTCTGGCCACTGGCGGGCTGGGGCATCTCTACAGGGCGACCACCAATCCGGACGGCTCCACCGGCGATGGCATCGCGTTGGCGTTGTGGGCCGGGGTCGCGGTCACCGACCTCGAGTTCATCCAGTTCCACCCCACCATGTTGTTCGCCGGCGACTTCGGCGGCCGGCGACCGTTGGTTACCGAGGCCGTCCGCGGCGAGGGTGCGATATTGCTTGATGCCCAGGGCAATTCGGTCACAGCGGGTGTCCATCCGATGGGGGATTTGGCGCCGCGCGACGTTGTCGCGGCGGCTATCGACGCGCGGCTGAAGGCAACCGGCGATCCGTGCGTGTATCTCGACGCCCGAGGCATCGCGGAGTTCGAGTCCCGCTTCCCGACCGTCATGGCCGCATGCCGAGCGGCCGGCATCGACCCCGTCCGCGAGCCCATCCCGGTCGTCCCGGGGGCGCACTACAGTTGCGGCGGCGTCGTCACCGACGTCTACGGACAAACCGGGCTGCCGGGCCTGTTCGCCGCCGGCGAGGTGGCCCGCACCGGGATGCACGGCGCCAACCGGCTGGCATCCAACAGCCTGCTCGAAGGCCTCGTCGTCGGGGGCCGCGCCGGGAAGGCGGCCGCCGCGCATTCGGCGGTGGTCGGGCGTTCCGGCGCGACGCCGCCCGAGCCGACCACCCAAACCGCGCTCGCGCGTGCCGACCTGCAACGGGCGATGACCCGGTATGCCTCGCTGGTCCGCGAGGCCGGGGCACTGCACCGGTTGTTCGACACGCTGGCCGGCGCGGCTGTTCGCACCGTGGCGAGCCGGGCCGATTTCGAAGACATGGCGCTGACCCTGACCGCCCGGGCGGTCGCCGCGGCGGCCCTGGCCCGCGAGGAGAGCCGGGGTTGCCACCACCGCGCCGAGTACCCGGACGCCGCCCCAGACCAAGCGCGCAGCCTCGTGGTCCGGCTAGCGGACGATGTAAACACGGTGTGTGTCGAGGCGCCGGTAGCGGTGTGCTGATGACGCTGTCCGACTGCGAGCTGGCTGAGGCTCGCGCCGTGATCAGCCGCGCTCTCGACGAGGATCTCCGGTACGGGCCGGACGTCACCACGTTGGCGACGGTGCCCGCCGGTGCGGCGACCACCGCCTCGCTGGTGACGCGTGAGCCCGGCGTGATCGCAGGGGTGGACATCGCGCTATTGGTGCTCGACGAGGTGCTCGGCACCGACGGTTACCGGGTACTCGGCCGCGTCGAGGACGGCGCCCGGCTGCAGCCGGGCGCGACGGCGTTGACTGTGGAGGCCGAGACGCGCAGCTTGTTGACCGCGGAGCGGACCATGCTGAACCTGGTCTGCCACCTGTCTGGAATCGCCACGGCGACGGCCGTCTGGGTCGACGCCGTGCGCGGCACCAAGGCCAAGATCCGCGATACCCGCAAAACGCTGCCCGGCCTGCGTGCGCTGCAGAAGTACGCGGTCCGCGTCGGCGGCGGCGTCAACCACCGGCTCGGGCTGGGCGACGCCGCACTCATCAAGGACAACCATGTCGCGGCGGCGGGGTCGGTGGTTGCGGCGCTGCGGGCCGTGCGGGCGGCCGCACCCGATCTGCCGTGCGAGGTCGAGGTGGACTCACTCGAACAGCTCGACGACGTGCTGGCCGAAGAGCCCGGGTTGGTGCTGCTGGATAACTTCCCGGTCTGGCAGACCCAGATTGCTGTCCAACGCCGCGACGCTCGCGCGCCCGCCGTCTTGCTCGAGTCCTCCGGCGGGCTGAGTCTGGACAACGCGGCGGCGTATGCCGGGACCGGTGTGGATTACCTCGCTGTCGGCGCGCTAACTCACTCGGTGCGGGTGCTGGATATCGGTCTCGACACCTAGAGGACACCCTGAGGCGCTGATAGCCGGCGGAAACACCCAGGTACTCACCCAGGAGGGGGATGGCCTGGCGCCTTCCCTGTCCCATTCTGTTGACCATGCTTGCAGATCACACGACGCTGGTGCAGTTTCTGATCGAGGAGCGCCGACGTCACCCCGGTGCGTCCGGGGATCTCAACGGCCTGATCCTCAACGTGGCGTTGGCGTGCAAGGCGATCGCCAATCGGGTCGCTCGTGGCGCCCTGGGTGGCGTGTTGGGCTCGGCCGATCGCACTAACGTGCAGGGTGAGGTGCAGCAGAAGCTGGACGTGCTGGCTAACGAGTACTTTCTGCGCGCAACCGAGTGGGGCGGCCATGTGGCCGGGATGGTGTCCGAGGAGCTGGAGGAGTCTTACCGGCTGCCGGCCCAGTATCCCAGAGGCAAGTACCTGTTGGTGTTCGACCCGCTCGACGGCTCGTCGAATATCGACGTCAACCTGTCGGTGGGCAGCATCTTTTCGATCCTGTCAGCGCCGAATCCCGGCGTAGATGCGCAACCGGAGGACTTCCTGCAACCTGGGACGGCACAGGTGTGCGCCGGATACGCGATCTACGGTCCCTCGACCATGCTCGTGCTTTCCGTCGGGACCGGGGTTCATGCGTTCACCCTGGACCCGACATTGGGCGAGTTCGTCCTTACCCGCGAATCGATCCGAATCCCGCCTACCGCTGGCGAATTCGCGATCAACGCGTCCAACCAGCGGTTCTGGGAGCCAGCCGTGCAACGCTATGTCCGGGAGTGCCAGGCCGGCCAATCGGGGCCACGGCGCAAGGACTTCAACATGCGCTGGGTCGCCTCGCTGGTGGCGGAGACCCATCGGATCCTCACCCGTGGAGGAGTTTTCCTGTACCCGCGCGACTCCCGGGACCCGGCCAAGCCCGGGCGGTTGCGGCTGCTGTATGAAGCCAACCCGATGGCTTTTCTGATCGAGCAGGCTGGCGGCGCGGCGAGCACCGGGTGCGGCCGAGTGCTCGACGTCGTCCCCGCGGATGTGCACCAGCGCACCGCGTTCGTCTTCGGCGCTCGCGAGGAAGTACAGCGTATCGAGAGCTACCACGAGGAGGCCTACGAACTGCCGAATTCCTGGCCGCTATATGGAACCCGCGGCCTGTTCCGGGTCCCGGTCGCCTGAGCGGTCATGTCACGCAAGCACCCCATCGTCTCAGTCACCGGCTCCTCCGGCGCCGGCACGACCTCGGTTATGCGCGCCTTCCAGCAGATCTTCCGTCGCGAGGGTGTCAACGTCGCCTACGTCGAAGGCGACAGCTTTCACCGCTACGACCGGCAAGAGATGCAAGCAGCCATCGCTGATGCGCATGCACGGGGCGACCATTTCTTCAGCCATTTCGGGCCGGAGTCCAACCTGTTCGAGGAGCTCGAGGAGCTGTTCCGGGTCTACGGTGAGACCGGTACGGGTAAGTTCCGCAAATACTTGCACGACGAGCAGGAGGCCCAGCCGTACGGCCAGCAGCCGGGAACCTTCACGCCTTGGGAGGAGCTACCGGCCGACACCGACATGTTGTTCTACGAGGGCCTGCATGGCGCGATCGTGACCGAAACCGTCAACGTCGCCCGCCGTGCCGACCTAATCATCGGGGTTGTCCCGGTGATCAATCTGGAGTGGATTCAAAAGCTGCACCGCGACAAGGTGGTTCGCGGATACACATCGGAGGCCGTCACCGATACGATTCTGCGGCGAATGCCGGACTACGTGAATCATATCTGCCCGCAGTTTTCCAATACCGACGTCAACTTCCAGCGCGTCCCGGTGGTCGACACCTCAAACCCGTTCATAGCCAGGACCATTCCGACCGCCGACGAATCCATGCTGATCATCAGGTTTCGCGACTCGCACGGCATCGATTTCCCCTATCTGCTGTCGATGCTGCACGACTCGTTCATGTCACGGCCGAACACGATTGTCTGCCCAGGCGGGAAGATGGACCTGGCGATGCAGCTCGTCTTCACTCCGATGATCCTGCGGCTCGTCGAACGGCGTAACGCCGAGCTCGTGCTCCGCTGAGGAGCCGTTCACATCGGCCATCCCCGGATGCCCGCAGTCGATCACCACCAGCCCGGTGAAGCGTTCGGGGTGAGTCGCGGCCAGCTTCCACCCCAACTCGGCGCCGAAGCGGTCGCCGACAAGCACGACCCCCGCCACCTCTAGTGCGTCCAGGATGCCGACCGCCGACTTGGTGGTCAGACGCCGATCCCCATCTCGGCGTAGGGAATCACGCTGGCGTTCCATCGATCTGTCATGCAGGAAATGCTGCCAGCCGATCATGTAGTGTCTATCGGGAATCCGCCATCGACACTGAAGCTTTTACTTCACTTACTACCCCCGCATCCACCCAATTGGGTGAGGCCACCGCCGGTGCCGCTCGATAACTTGCATATTGACAACCGGCGTTATGGAGACACTTCACGATGAGCACATGCAGACAAACCGCGGCACGGCTGATGGCGCCGGGTAAGGGCATCCTGGCAGCCGACGAAAGCATCGCGACGATGTCAGGCCGGCTTCGCGACACCGGTGTCGAGCCCACCGCCGAAAACCGGCGTGTCTACCGCGAGCTACTGGCGACCACGCCGCAGCTTTCCGAGAGCATCTCGGGGATCATCTTCTGTGACGAGACGTTGCGCCAAACATTCAGTGACGGGACACCATTCGCGCAAGCGGTGACTGCGCAGGGAATTCTGCCCGGCATCAAGGTCGACACCGGGGCCAAGCCGTGCCCCGGCCTGCCCGGCGAGAAGGTCACCGAGGGCCTCGACGGGTTACCCGCTCGCCTGGCCTCATACGTCGAGATGGGCGCGAAATTCGCGAAGTGGCGAGCGGTGTTCGAGATCACCGACAAGACACCGACGTGGGGTGCGATACGGGCCAACGCCAGTGCCCTGGCCCGATACGCCGCCGCTTGCCAGGAGGCGGGACTCGTACCGATCGTCGAACCAGAAGTGCTCATGAACGGCGACCACGACCGCGGTCAATGCAGAGATGTCACCGACGAGGTGCATGCCGCGGTCCGAACCGAACTTGCGCTGTTTCATGTCGATTTGGCAGGCATTGTCCTGAAACCGAACATGATCCTCGAGGGCCAAGATCACAGGCGGCGCTCCACACCTGAAGAGGTCGCCGAGACCACGGTGACGGTGCTGCGGGCCTGGCCAGGTGACCTTGCTGGCGTGGCGTTTTTGTCCGGTGGCCAGTCTCCGGAGCGTGCCACGGCCAACCTCGAGGCGATGCAGCAGCATCAAACCCCGTGGCCGCTGACGTTCTCATTCGGCCGTGCCCTGGTGTCACCGGCGCTGAAGGCATGGCACGGAGACCCCGACCGCATCGCCGAAGGACAAGCTGCCCTCGCCGCCCGCGTCGTCGCCAACGCCGCCGCCGCCCGACTTGGCACCGAGCTGAAGTCCGCTTGAATACAGCGCGGGAGCAGCTGCACCGAAGCCTTGGTATTGCGATCAACGCGATGACTCCCACCGCAACCAGGAACAGCCCGGGCCAGTGGTAGACGTCGATCATCGACTCGCCAGCGTGCGGGTGGTGGTCCGGAAATGGTCTACCGGATCGTGATGGGTGTCTCCCGTAACCCCTCGGTCGAGATATCCGAAGAGCTAGTCACAGGGACTATGTCTTGCCATCCCCTTCCCGGGTGGGCGTCAGGGTGGCTCAGCGCACTGCGTGCCAACCCAGTTCGCGATGTACAACCAAATGCTCAATCAGTAACTCGGTAGAGCCGGTACACGGCGACTGGGTGACAATGTGCCACGGCCGATCCAGGGGTGTGCCGGCGACAGGCAACTCCACCAGCACACCGGCATCCAGCTCCCTTCGCACAGCCTGACGGGAAACCAGCGTCACACCCAAACCCGCTACTGCCGCCGCCACCACCGCCCCGTGCGAGCCGAGCACCATCTGTGGGGGGGAAATCTCCAGTTCCTCCAATAACATCGCCATCGTGGCCCGGGTCCCCGAACCCGATTCACGCAGCAGCCATGTCGCCTCCGTCGGCGCGAAATGGGGGGCCATCTCCGGCGGTCCGACCACCACGAGGGTGTTCGGGCTGACAGCCCGCACCTGGACCTGGCGCAGATCAGCCGGTGGCCGCCCGGCAACGACGACGTCGACCTCGTGGCGGGCGAGCATCGGCCAAAGTGCCGTTCGGGACGCAACTTCCAGCTTGCAGACGACGCCGGGGTATTTGGCGGTAAACGAGGCGAGCAACGCGGGGATCAACAGCTCGCCGGCCGTGGTCACCGCGGCCAACCGAATAGATCCGTGCTCGGGATCTGCTTCACCCTGTGCCGCCAGGACCGCCTCCTGGTGTAGGCCGAGAATGCGGCGCGCATACTCGGCGTAGCGGTGCCCGGCCGGTGTCAGCCGGACGCCGCGGCCGTGCCGGTCCACCAGCGGGACCCCGATCTCGGTGCTGAGGCTGTTGACCGCGGACGAGATCGCCGACTCCGTCACCACAAGTCGTTCGGCGGCCCCGCGCACCGATCCGGTGTCGGCCAGCTCCACCAGCGCACGTAGCCGGGTGTTGGTGGTCATCGCGGCTCCTCCGCGGCCCGCGTGTCATCGAACACCCGACTGGCGAGCAGGTCCGGTGCTTCGATGGTGGTCAGAGCCGCCAGATCCACAAGGAGGTTCGTCCCAGTCATCAGCCGACGGGCGTGACGCAGCCGCGCCCGCTCCATCGCGTTGCGCACGCTGCGCGCGTTGGCGAACCACGGCTGCTGGATCCGCCGGTGCAGGTAGCGGCGCAACGCCGCCCGCGCATCAGCCGACAGCGAGTAGCCGAGCTGGCCGCTCATCAGCACCGCGATCTGCTCGAGTTCACCGACGGTGTAGTCCGAGAACGTGATGTGGTGGGCGATGCGGCTCTGCATGCCGGGGTTGGCCGAAAAGAACTTGTCCATCTTGTCGGCGTAGGCCTCGTCGACGAACAACACCCCGCCCATCGCCCGTTTGACCACCTCTTTGGTCTTGGGTGCGGTGTGGCCGATGTACTCGCCGACCAGATCGTCGCGGGTGACGCTGACCAGATGGCCTCGTCGCAGGTAACCCAGTCGGTGCAGCAGGTCGGCCATCCGCAACGCGACTGTCGTGCCGGTACCCGGGTTGCCGGTGAAGCACATGTGCAGCGTGGGCTGCGGCGCGGCGATGCCGTAGCGGGCGCGCATTCGGTCTATCAGCAGCAGCGCTGCGATCTCGGCGATGCGGGTTTTCACCGGGTTCAGCCCGACGAGTTCGCTGTCGAGCTTGGCCAGCACCTCGTCGAGGCCGGACTCTCTGCGGGCCTCCGCAAGGTCTACGACCGCATCCGCCGCCAGACAAGCAGTGACCAGCTCAACCGGTTCGGGCTCCAACTGCGGCCCCGATACCGAACCGCCGCTGAAACCAAAGGACCGGCGCGGCATCTCTGTGATTGGGTGGGTCATCGTCATCGGCAGCGTTATACGGGCGAGTTCTGGTGAATTAGCCAGGCGCACAGTCATTTGCGCCCATAAGCACATAATCGGACGGGCTGGAGCCGCTTTCCGCAGACGGGACCAAGGCGCTCTTACATCCTCGTGTCATGCCCTGAATGGTGCCACCTAACTCTCAATATGTCTATTACGAATCGACCGCTAATAATGAAACGAAAGGTTGACTTTGTTACCCTCCGTCTCCACCGCCTGGGTGAAGCAGCCACATCAGCCACATCAGCACCGCCAAACCTGCCTGTTGCCTCGCATCAAGATGCGCGCGAAGTGACCTGGCAATGCAAGCCAGAAAAGTGATAGCGCATGCGATGTCACTTTCGAAAACGGCGTCATCATGTGGGTCAGCGTGTTAGGCCAATTCCGCGGTTTGCAGCGCACGGCGAAGCGCAGCCGGTGTGTGGCCCACGTGCTCGCGCACCACGCGCCTGAAGTGTGCCTGGTCGGCGAAGCCGAGCGAGGCGGCGATGTCGGCCACCGGGGATGAGTCGCGCTGCAACTGCTCAAGCGCTCGACCGACCCGGACGCGGTTGCGGTATCTGGTAACCGAGACGCCCAGCTCCTTGGGGAAAGCCCTGCTCAACCGGTACGGAGACGCGCCAAGCAGGTCCGCCAGCGGAAACAGTCCGCGCGCCGCCGGATGGTCGTCGTGGATCGCCGCCCGCGCCCTCTCCACCAGCCGTCTGCCGGCGGGCGTCGGCAGGTCAGCCGCCGGCGTTCGACCGTCAGCCACCCGACGCAGCGCCCGGCAACCAGCCGCAGCAATTCTTCGGCGAGCCAAAAATCGACATCAACCTGCCCCAGCGGACAGCAGCCGTTGATGTGCGAGCTCTAACCGAGCGTCGACATACACCGTCGAGCGACGCATCCGCCCCGGCTCGCCGACCGGTTGCCACCAGGAAGCCGCGCCCAATCGGACCGACGTGCACAGGTCGCCGCCGTGGGGATGCGCAAAATGCTCCTCCTCACGAGGCATCCCGAGGTATCCGACCGTCGGGTCGAGATTCACCGGGCCGTCAGCGCCCCGCCGTCGAAACCGCCCTCTCCGAACCAGCACAAGCCGGGCGTCCACCGGGCGCTCCGCCTGTGACCAGCCCGAGCAATCCGGCCGACAGGTCCAGGTGTGCAGGCTGAACTGTGGCCGGGCAACCAGGGTAACCGCTGACAGCACGCCGCGACCCTAGCGCGCTGGCACGACAGCTGCCCGCAAGGATCGTCAAGACCCGGCGCCTTAACGTCGAGAAATTGGCGCTATGGCATCCATACGCACCGAATTCGAGATCGATGTCGACGCTGAGCGTATGGCGGGTGATCGGCGACTGGGCGGACGGCCGCGTCGGTATGGCCCGCGGCCACGTCGTGTCGTGCGAAGCTGCGGGCGATGTCCGGGTGGTGACATTCGCCAAGGGCACGATCGCCCGGGAGCGCCTGGTCGCCCGCGACGAGGTCGCGCGCCGGATCGTCTACTCGCTGATCGGCGACACCGTACGACCCGAGCACGACAACATCGCCATGCAGATCGTGCCCGATGGCGCCGGAAGCTGCCGGTTCATCTGGTTGCGTGACGTGCTGCCCGACGAGTTGGCCGAGCCGCTGCATGCCGCGATGCAGGAGGCCGCTCCGATCATCAAGCGCACGCTCGAAGGCGTTTACTTGCGAAGTAACCTGGTCGCACTTCAGGAAGTGCGGCCACCGTCTTCTCGTCGCGGGATGTACGCTGAAGTCCGCCACAAGTCAACAGTGGCTGACATAGAGTTTGGTATGGCTACCAAACGGCCCCGCAATGCTGCCCAGACGCGCGCCGACATCCTCGCGGCGGCGCGCCGCCGCTTCGCGACGGAAGGATACGAAGGCACCACGCTGCGCGCCGTCGCGGCCGACGTCGGTGTCGATGCGGCGCTGGTGATCTGCTACTTCGGCAGCAAGAAGGACTTGTTCGCGACAGCTGTCGAGTTCATGATCGAGCTACCCGACCTATCCGGGGTCGACCCAGACGACTTCGCGGGCATGCTGTTGCCGCGGTACTTCGCGGTATGGGAAGAGAACCATACGTTCTTTGCGCTGTTGCGGGCGGCCATGACGAGCAAGACCGCAGCGGAGACCTTGTGTCAGGCCCGCGCTAACCATGTAGCGCCCAAACTGATCGCCTCCACCCCAGATCATCACCAACAGCGGATCGCGTTGACGGATGCATTCATCATTGGGCTTGCCACGACCAGGAGTGTCCTCGCGAATCCACCAATAGCCAACCTCAGTCGCGACGAACTCAGCCGCTGGGCCGCCCCGGTCATTCGGCAACTACTGGTGGGGCCGGCACCGTCGTGATCTCACGGGTCGGTCATGAGACTCATCAGGGACGCAGTGATCGGCCGCAACTACGAAGGGGACAGCGGCGGCCGGCGCGCACCTATTTGCTCCGGTCGACACGGTTTGCGCCGGGTAAGGCGCACGAGGCTCCGATAGCGAGCGGTCAGGCGATATCGGCGACGAACACCCCAACCCGGCGCGCCTGCACCCGGGCCATCCACGGCAACTCTTCGCCATCGGCGCCAGCAGGCACAATCCGTGGATTGGTGATGTGGACCGAGCACCGGAAGAAGTCCACGTCGGCCTCCCCGGCGGCCAGCACGTTCTTGACCCAATTCGTTTTGCCGTGACCCAGCGCGATCGCCAGCAGGGGGCCCTTGCGGTAAGCGGTCACGATGGTTTCGTAGGGGGTGCCGGACTTGCGACCGTGGTGTTTGATGATCGCGGTGCCGGGCAGATAGCGCGCCACCGGCTTAATCATCGGGTTGAAGTATTTGATCTGCATGCGCTCCAGCCAGGGCGGGAAGATCATTGGAACGCCGGGGGCGTTGTTCGGGTGATCCTTTGCGGACATGACGGCTCCGTTCGTCAAGGCGAGTATCGGTCGTGTACCGATGCGCGACGATATCGACTTGAGCTGCTCTGGGACAATGGTCGGGTGAGCACATCGCCATCGCTGATGGCCCGTATCGACCTGCGGGGTGCGGAGTTGTCCGCTGCCCGGTTGCGGGCCGCGTTGCCGCGCGGTGGGGCCGACGTGGACGCTGTGCTGCCGACGGTGCGGTTGATCATCGAGGCGGTCGCTGAGCGGGGGACTGAGGCGGCGCTGGATTTCGGTGAGTCGTTCGACGGGGTGCGGTCGGCAGCGGTACGGGTCCCCGTGGGGGAGCTGGACGCCGCGCTGGCCGGACTGGATCGCGAGGTCCGCGACGCACTGCAGGTGGCGATCGAGCGGACCCGCGCTGTGCACGCTGATCAGCGCCGCACCGACGTCACGACCGAAGTGGGAGCGGGTGCGACGGTCACCGAGCGGTGGGTTCCGGTCGAGCGGGTCGGCCTGTATGTGCCCGGCGGCAATGCGGTGTACCCATCCAGCGTGGTGATGAACGTGGTGCCCGCGCAGGCCGCCGGCGTCGACTCGTTGGTGGTGGCCAGCCCGCCGCAGCCGCGATTCCGGGGACTTCCGCATCCGACGATCCTGGCCGCGGCCTGGCTGCTGGGAGTCGACGAAGTCTGGGCCGTCGGCGGGGCACAGGGGGTGGCGTTGCTGGCCTACGGCGGCACCGACACCGACGGCGCCGAACTGGCCCCGGTCGACATGATCACCGGGCCCGGCAACATCTACGTCACCGCCGCCAAGCGCCTCTGCCGCTCGCGGGTGGGCATCGACGCCGAGGCCGGGCCGACGGAGATCGCCATCCTTGCCGATCACACCGCCGATCCGGCACATGTCGCCGCCGATCTGATCAGTCAGGCCGAGCACGACGAGATGGCCGCCAGTGTGCTGGTGACCCACAGCGTGGAACTGGCCGACGCCACCGATAAGGAACTGGCCGCCCAGCTGGAGACCACCAGGCACCGCGTGCGGGTGACGGCCGCGCTTACCGGACGCCAGTCGGCGATCATCCTGGTCGACGACCTCGACGCCGGCATCAGGGTGGTCAACGCCTACGCCGCCGAACACCTGGAGATCCATACCGCCGACGCGGCCGCGGTGGCGGCCCGGATCCGCTCGGCGGGCGCGATTTTCGTCGGCCCGTGGTCGCCGGTCAGCCTCGGCGACTACTGCGCGGGTTCCAACCACGTGTTACCGACTGCAGGCTGCGCCCGGCATTCCAGCGGCCTGTCGGTGCAGACCTTCCTGCGTGGCATCCACATCGTCGACTACACCGAGGCAGCCCTCAAAGACGTGTCCGGCCACGTGATCACGCTGGCCAAAGCGGAAGACCTGCCGGCGCACGGCGAGGCGATACGGCGGAGGTTCGAGCGATGACCCGACAGCGGGCCACGCTCGCCGACCTGCCGCTACGTGACGACTTGCGCGGCAAGACACCCTACGGCGCACCGCAATTGGCGGTTCCGGTGCGGCTGAATACTAACGAGAACCCGCACCCGCCCACCGAGGCGCTGGTCGACGACGTGGTGCGGTCGGTGCGGGAGGTGGCCGTCGGCTTGCACCGCTATCCCGACCGCGACGCGGTGGCGCTGCGCACCGACCTGGCCGCTTACCTGAGTGCGCAGACCGGCACCCAGCTCGGCGTCGAAAACATCTGGGCCGCCAATGGTTCCAACGAGATTCTGCAACAGCTGCTGCAGGCGTTTGGCGGACCGGGACGCAGCGCGATCGGTTTTGTCCCGTCCTATTCGATGCACCCGATCATTTCCGATGGGACTCACACCGAATGGATTCAGACCGTCCGCGCCGACGACTTCAGCCTCGACGTCGATGCCGCCGTAGCCGCCGTCACCGACCGCCGGCCCGACGTGGTGCTCGTCGCCAGCCCCAATAACCCTTCCGGGCAGAGCGTTTCGCTACCCGAGCTGCGGCGGCTGCTGGACGCGGTGCCCGGGATCTTGATCCTCGACGAGGCGTACGGTGAATTCTCCTCGCGACCCAGCGCGGTGGCCTTAGTCGAGGAGTATCCGACCAAGCTCGTCGTCACCCGCACGATGAGCAAGGCCTTCGCGTTCGCCGGCGGCCGGCTCGGATACCTGATCGCCACGCCCGCGGTGATCGACGCGATGCTCCTGGTCCGGCTGCCGTACCACCTGTCGTCGGTCACCCAGGCCGCGGCCCGGGCCGCGCTGCGGCACGCCGACGACACCCTGGCCAGTGTCGCCACGCTGATCGCCGAACGCGAACGCGTGACAGCGGCGTTGACCCGCATGGGATTTCGGGTCGTCCCGAGCGACGCCAACTTCGTGCTGTTCGGGCAGTTCGCCGATGCGCCCACCGTCTGGCGGCGCTACCTGGGCGCCGGCATCCTGATCCGTGACGTGGGGATCCCCGGATATCTTCGCGCCACCACCGGACTAGCGGAGGAGAACGACGCGTTCCTGAAGGCCAGCGCGCAGGTCGCCGCCACCGAACTGGCCCGACCCACTACCAGCCCAGTAGGAGCACAGTGACAGACATTGTGACCGGCAGCCGCCGCGCGCGTATCGAACGCAGCAGCCGGGAGTGCGCGATCGTCGTCGAACTCGACCTCAACGGCACCGGGCAGGTCCACGTCGACACCGGTATCCCTTTCTACGATCACATGCTGACCGCGCTGGGCAGCCACGCCAGCTTCGACCTGACAGTGCACGCCAAGGGCGATGTCCAGATCGAACCGCATCACACCGTCGAGGACACCGCGATCGCGCTCGGACAGGCGCTCGGGCAGGCCCTCGGTGACAAAAAGGGCATCCGCCGGTTTGGCGACGCCTTCATCCCGATGGACGAGACGCTGGCCCATGCCGCCGTGGACGTGTCCGGCCGGCCCTACTGTGTGCACACCGGGGAACCGGATCACCTGCGGCACACCACTATTACCGGTAGCGCGGTGCCTTACCACACCGTCATCAACCGGCATGTGTTCGAGACGCTGGCGGCCAACGCGCGCATCGCTCTGCACGTGCGCGTGCTGTACGGCCGCGACCCGCACCACATCACCGAGGCGCAGTACAAGGCCGTCGCGCGGGCGTTGCGCCAGGCCGTCGAGCCCGATCCCCGGGCAACCGGGGTGCCCTCCACCAAAGGCGTTCTGTGAGAACCAAATCCGTTGTGGTGCTCGACTACGGCTCGGGCAACCTCCGATCGGCGCAACGCGCACTGCAGCGGGTCGGCGCCTCCGTCGACGTGACCGCAGACGCCGCCGCGGCGGCCGCGGCAGACGGGTTGGTGGTGCCCGGCGTCGGCGCTTTCGAGGCCTGCATGAGCGGTCTGCGGGCGGTTGGCGGAGAGCGGGTCATCGCCGAGCGGGTCGCCGCCGGGCGCCCCGTGCTGGGTGTCTGTGTCGGCATGCAGATCTTGTTCGCCCGCGGCGTCGAGTTCGGGGTGGAGTCGGCCGGCTGCGGGCAGTGGCCCGGCGCCGTCACCCGGCTGGACGCCCCGGTGATCCCGCACATGGGCTGGAACGTGGTGAACGCCGCGCCAGGCAGCGCGCTGTTCAAGGGCTTAGATGCCGACGGCCGGTTCTATTTCGTGCACTCCTACGCCGCCCAGCGCTGGGAAGGCGCACCCGATGCGTTGCTGACATGGGCGACGCATCATGTGCCGTTCCTGGCCGCTGTCGAGGACGGTTCGCTGGCCGCCACCCAGTTTCACCCGGAGAAGAGCGGGGACGCCGGGGCGATGCTGCTCAGCAACTGGGTCGAGGGCCTGTGACATGCCATTGATTGTGTTGCCCGCGGTCGACGTGGTCGACGGCCGCGCTGTACGGCTGGTGCAGGGCCAGGCCGGCAGCGAAACCGAATACGGGTCGGCGGTGGACGCCGCGCTGGGCTGGCAGCGTGACGGCGCGGAGTGGATCCACCTGGTCGACCTCGACGCCGCCTTCGGCCGCGGCTCCAACCGTGAACTGCTCGCCGAGGTCGTGGGCAGGCTCGACGTGCACGTTGAACTGTCCGGCGGTATCCGCGATGACGACTCCCTGGCCGCCGCGCTGGCCACCGGGTGCGCCCGGGTCAACCTCGGCACGGCGGCACTGGAGAACCCGCAGTGGTGCGCGCGGGTGATTGCCGAACACGGCGACAAAGTGGCCGTCAGCCTGGACGTGCGGATCGTCGACGGCGAGCACCGGTTACGCGGCCGTGGCTGGGAAACCGACGGCGGCGACCTGTGGGAAGTACTGGAACGCCTTGACAGCCAAGGGTGTTCGCGGTTCGTCGTCACCGATGTCACCAAGGACGGCACACTGACCGGTCCCAACCTCGACCTGCTCGCCACTGTCGCCGAACGCACCGATGCCCCGGTGATCGCGTCCGGCGGCGTGTCCAGCCTGGACGACCTGCGTGCCATCGCCACCCTCACCCGGGTCGAGGGCGCGATTGTGGGCAAGGCCCTCTACGCCGGACGATTCACCCTGCCGCAGGCATTGGCGGCGGTGCGGGGGTAGGGCCACATGGACTCGACGGATCTGGACGCGCTGGTGGCCGAGGCGTCGGCGATACTCGACGCCGCGGCCAAGCCGTTCATCGCCGGGCACCGCGCCGATTCGGCGGTCCGTAAAAAAGGCGACGACTTCGCCACCAAGGTCGATCTCGCCATCGAGCATCAGGTTGTCGACGCGCTAGTCGCGGCCACCGGGATCGAAGTGCACGGCGAGGAGTTCGGCGGCCCGGCCGTCGACTCGGCGTTTGTGTGGGTGCTGGACCCCGTCGACGGGACGTTCAACTACGCAGCCGGATCCCCGATGGCGGCGATCTTGTTGGGCCTCATGCACGACGGCGACCCGGTGGCCGGCCTGACCTGGGTGCCGTTCACCGGCCAGCGGTACACCGCCGTAGCGGGTGGTCCGCTGATCAAAAACGGTGTGCCGCAGCCGCCGCTGGAACCGGCCGAGCTGGCCGACTCGATCGTCGGTATCGGCACCTTCAACGCGGACTGGCGGGGGAGGTTCCCGGGGCGCTACCGACTGGCCGTGCTGGAAAACCTCAGCCGGGTGTCGTCGCGGCTGCGCATGCACGGCGCCACCGGCATCGACCTTGCCTACGTTGCTGACGGAATCCTGGGCGGAGCAATAAGCTTCGGTGATCACGTCTGGGATTACGCGGCCGGGGTGGCACTGGTACGGGCCGCGGGCGGTATCGTCACCAACCTGGCCGGTGAACCCTGGAGTCCCGAAGCGCGGTCGGCGTTGGCCGCGGCGCCGAATGTGCATGCGCAGATGCTTGAAGTTTTGCGTAGCACAGGCAGACCGGGGGATTACTGAGGTGTACTCGGGTAACGGCCTTGCGGTCCGGGTGATCCCGTGCCTGGACGTCGACGACGGTCGGGTAGTGAAGGGCGTCAACTTCGAGAACCTCCGCGACGCCGGTGATCCCGTCGAACTCGCCGCTGCCTACGACGCCGAAGGCGCCGACGAACTGACCTTCCTCGACGTGACCGCGTCATCGTCGGGCCGGGCCACCATGCTGGAGGTGGTGCGTCGCACCGCCGAGCAGGTGTTCATCCCGCTCACCGTGGGCGGCGGGGTGCGCACCGTGGCCGATGTCGACGTGTTGCTGCGAGCCGGGGCCGACAAGGTCGCGGTGAACACAGCCGCCATCGCCCGGCCCGACCTGCTCGCCGCGATGGCGCGGCAGTTCGGTTCCCAGTGCATCGTGTTGTCCGTCGACGCCCGCACCGTGCCGGCCGGTTGCACGCCGACATCATCGGGCTGGGAGGTCACCACCCACGGCGGTCGTCGCGGCACCGGTACCGACGCCGTCGAATGGGCGGCCCGCGGCGCCGAGTTCGGGGTGGGGGAGATCCTGCTGAACTCGATGGACGCCGACGGCACCCAGGCCGGCTTCGACCTGCCGATGCTGCGGGCGGTCCGCGCCGCGGTGACTGTGCCGGTGATCGCCAGCGGCGGCGCCGGGGCGGTAGAGCATTTCGCGCCCGCAGTGTTCGCCGGTGCCGACGCGGTATTGGCGGCCAGTGTCTTTCACTTCCGGCAGCTGACCATCGGCCAGGTGAAGGCCGCCATGGCGGCGGAAGGGATCACCGTGCGATGACACTCGACCCGACCATCGCGGCGCGCCTGAAGCGCAACGCCGACGGACTGTTCACCGCCGTCGTGCAAGAGCGCGGCAGCGGCGACGTGTTGATGGTCGCCTGGATGGACGACGAGGCACTGGCCTGCACCCTGAAAACCCGCGAGGCCACTTACTTTTCGCGGTCCCGCGGCGAGCACTGGGTCAAGGGCGCTACCTCGGGCCACACTCAGCACGTCCATTCCGTGCGCCTGGACTGCGACGGCGACGCTGTGCTACTGCAGGTCGTCCAGGTCGGCGGTGCGTGCCACACCGGCGACCACAGCTGCTTCGACGCGGACGTTCTGCTGGCACCGGAAGGACCGCCCGCCGCTGGATAACCTGAGCGGGCGGGCGACTGTTACCAGTGCACATGCCACCAAGGACTGGGCCGGCGGCAGGTTGCGAGACGATCGCCGCGGCTTCGAGTTTTGCGATGTCGACCTCACGATGCCCTACCCGCTCGGTTCGGGTGGATTGGGGTCATGCGCAGCTCGACCCGGATGGGGAACAGGGGTCGAGGTAGCACACGGTTGGCATGCCCCGGAACCGTGGGCGCGGCAATCGCAATCGGCGCGCAGCGTGCGGTCGGGTTGGGATCGGCCACCGCATGGCAAATCGGTCCGTTGCGTCACAATGGGGAGCTGACGCCCACGATAACGCGGAAGGCTTGGCAGCGCGATGAGGAACACAGCTCTCGGGTTTGGTGTTCTGGGATCGTTGCAGATGACCGCGAACGACACCCTGGTGCCGTTGGGCGCCCCGAAACAGCGGGCGGTGTTGGCCATGCTGGTGATCAACCGCAACCGGCCGGTGTCCGTCGAGTCGTTGATTGACGCGGTATGGGACCAGTGGCCTGTGCCGGCAGCACGGACGAGCATCCATTCCTACGTGTCCAACCTGCGCCGACTGCTCGGCACCGCGGGGGTCGACCCACACACGGTGCTGGCGAACGCACCGCCGGGGTATCAGCTCAGCGTCGCTGACGCCGACTGCGATCTGGGGCGTTTTATCACCGAAAAGACCGCAGGAGTCCACGCCGCCGCCGCGGGACGATTCGAACAAGCCAGCCGCCACCTGTCGGCCGCGCTGGCCGAATGGCGCGGACCGGTCCTCGACGACCTGCGCGACTTCGCCTTCGTCGATGCGTTCGCCACCGTGCTGTTGGAAGACAAAGTGGCGGCCCACACCGCCCGCGCCGAAGCCGAGATCGCGTGCGGACGCGCCAACGCCGTCATCGGTGAACTCGAGGCGCTTACCGCCAAACACCCCTACCGTGAACCGCTGTGGGCGCAGCTGATCACCGCCTACTACGTCGCTGAACGCCAATCCGACGCCCTCGACGCCTATCGGCGACTGGAAACCACCCTGGCCGAGAATCTCGGCATCGACCCTGGTCCCACGGTGAGTGCCCTGCATGCGCGGATCCTGCGCCAGGAGCCCCTGGACGCCAAACGAGCCGCCCAGACCACCGCCAAGCACAGCGTCATCAATCTGGACTCGCATACCGCGGTGGCCAGCCAGTCCGCCGTCGCCGGGCTGCGCGACACGGCCGGACGCCGCTATCGGCTGCACGCGGTGACCACCCGGATCGGGCGTCTACCTGACAACGACATCGTTCTTGACGACGACGACGTCAGCCGGCACCACGCCGTCATCATCGACACCGGAACCGGTTTCGTGATCACCGATTTGCGGTCGACCAACGGTGTCGAGGTGCAAGGCCAGCGAATCCGCACCAGCACCACCCTTGCCGATGGTGACCACATCCGCATCGGCGGCCACGAGTTCACCTTCGAAATCCGCCCACGCTGAGACCCGCCAGCTTGGCCACCGCGCGCGGCGATGGTAGTCGTGGTTGACCCGAATCATCGGGGCCTTGTCGAGCGGAAGGGTCAGGTGGCAGCCGCAGCGGGCCTGGAGGTCTTCTCATCGGCCCACACACCATGGCCAGGGGTGCCGAGCAGGCCAGATCACCAGCGGGGCCATCAGCGAATGAGGACCGCGGCGGGGTTATGGCCGCGACGGGCGATGTCGACTCCATGGTCCCCCCGCAGCGAACGCAAGAATTTCTCCAGAATCTGTTGAGGATCCGCCAAGGCCTCTGCGGCAACCTTGTGCCGTCGGCAACCGCAACCGACCCCAGGGAAGGATCCATACTCCAGCGGCGAGACACCCGATTTTCTCGACCGGTGTCGCCGCTCAGGCGAGCTTTCCGGACCTGGGACACATCGGCAGACAAGGAATCACAACCATGAGCGCCAACATCGCCCAAGCAGACACGAAGGCAAAGACGGTCTCCAAGCTACGCGTGGCAGCAGCTGCCGTCTTGGGCGCCGTCGGTCTGTCAATCGTTGGGTCGCTGGTGCCGGCCGTCGCGTCCGCGGATCCCTATCAGCCGAACACCGGACCCCGCCACCCAGTAGCCCATTACTTCGGGGACGTCATGTACCCCGGCTGGGCCATCACACACCCGATCCGCGCCCTTATCCCCTGACCTAGCGGATCAGCCAATAGCGCATTCTGCCCCGTTTCCCGGCCGAAAATTGACGGAAACGGGGCAGAACGCCGTTGACCAACTCAAGTTGTTCGGTGTTCGCCCAGGGGCAAGCCCCGTTGGGACTTTGCGGCCTGCTCCGGCGTTTCGCGAACCCACAGGAAATCGTGGATTCCGGCCCCTCGCAGCATGATCCGTATCCATGCCGGCCACGCCTGCATTACTTTGGGTCCAGAACGATCTCGGGTCGCTCTAGCTGAACCGTTCGTCCTTTCCAGGCAAGCGCGGACGTCTTGGCGGTCATCACGTTTCGGCAGCAGTCGGTGCCGCTGCCGTAGGCCAGCGGCAGGATGAAACCATCACCGTATGGCCATGCACCCAACGGCACCGCCAAGTGTCAAGAGCACGACAACCAAGCTGCGGCGCCAGCCGTTATCCAGAAGCTTGTCTATCGCGCATACCAATGCCCTCCTTAGCTGCGATGGTTCTCATCTGGGGGCGGTCAAGCCCGTTGGCGTGTCGAGGAACTGTTGCACGAGGTCAGCCACGAGTTTGCCGCTGCGACTGTTGAGGTGAAGGCCGTCGCGGTGGTAATACCAACCGTTGAGCTGCCCGATCTCATCGTTACTCTTGTGCAGAACGAACTGGCGGAACGCGTCGTGATAAAACGGCAGGATGTCGAACCCGGTGAAGGCGCGGCCGGGACAGGCGACGATCAGTTCGTGCATCCTCTCGTAAACAGGGACATAGCTTGCCGCTTCCGAGTGCGCGATGTCCCTGACGATCGCGCTGTATTCCTCGATGCGTCGATTCGCTTCAGCCTGAAAGGGATCCGATGAGCCTGGATCTTCACCAACGGGGGTCAGGGAACACAGGCCGATCCGCGCATTAGTGCCGCTTTTAAGGCGGCGCACAATCGCCTGCATATTTTCGCGGTACCACCCAGGCGACGGCGTTCTCGGAAGGTGCTTTGTCATGCGCACAAACTGGGCATGCTTGTTGGAAATCAACGCCAGCACGTCGTTGCCGCCGAGAAGAATCACCACATAGTCGGGCCGGCAGGCGATGATTTCGGGCACGCGCACCAGTCCGTTGTGGGCGAGGTCGCCCCCCTCGGCGAACCGATGAAAACGCATATCGGCGTTGGCAGGCCGTTGCGCGAGGTCGTGGATCCAGTCGTAGCTGCCCCGCGCGTCGGTCTCGCTAGCTCCCAGACAGGCCACGACGGATTGCCCTTTGCCGACCACCGCATGACGGCCGCGCTGACGACGTCTCCCGAACAGCCCTCGCAGCAGGCGAAACATCGACCCCCAGAGGTATCCTGCCGCTGTTGCGCCACTTTGGTTTCGGGCGTCGCCGCAGGCCGTACCGCTTCCCGATGTCGCAGTGAAGCCCCGGCCAGAGCCACCCCTTTGATCGTGGCCCGACATTAGTGTCTTACCTTGGAAGAAAACGGTATCGGATGAACGAGGTCAACGATTTTATGCATGTCGCCTCGTCTTCCCTTTCGGCTTGGGACAGTCAAACATCATCCCGGCCGTGATGAACTGAGCGAGGTACCCGCGCGCGTTTGAGAGTGCGTGTGCGGAGGACACCTGCTCGCCGCCGGGCATCACCTGGTAAAAGGGTAGGAATGCCAAATAGGATTGGCATAGTTGAAAGATCAGCGTCAGCTGGATCATGGCAGAAAATTCAGAGCGCAGCCAGCCAGCCCTCCATGCAGTCTTGAAAAGAACGTCAAGCTGCTGAACGTTGTCATCGGGTTCGAAGTGCGAGGCAATACGCGTGTACGTCTGCCAGCCGTCGGCCATCTCCCAGGTCAAGATGCGCAACAAGCGCGGATGCTCCAGCAGATAGTCGAAGGTGGCGTGCACCACTGATTCCAGGACATTCCTGAACTGTTGAGCGTCAAAGATAATCGTCTCGTCCATGAGCGCACGGCCGAACACCTGCGCCTGGAGGTGTGTCGTTTCTTCATGGGCACGCCCCAGCACGGCTGAATACAGGCCAACCTTGTCCCCGTAGTACTGGCAAAGCAGACTTACGTTATAGCCGGAAGCCTTGGCCACCCGGTCGAGTCGTGCGCCATCGAAGCCATGCTCGGCAAAGACCGCTTCTGCGGCACCCAAAATGGTCTGGCGCGCGCGCTGTGCATCCCGTGTACGCCGTTGTCCTTGTTCAGGCCCAGCCATGGTGATCTCTGTTCTTGCATTCACGCATCGTCCCGGCACAGCCCGGTCTGAGCCGGGATCCTGCAGGCCCGAGTGGCGATCCACTTATGTCGTGGCGGTTTCGACGCCAAGCTGGCGCATGTGAGTGGCGTGGTCGTAATACTCCCGAGCCAGGGCGATCTTGCCGCTCTTTATCTGGAACACATCGACTGCCCGTAGCTCCATTTTCTGTCCGGTTGGTTGATACCGGATATTCAGATGCGGCAACTCTTTGGTCATTGTCCCGCGGGCGGTGTACTCAAGACACACCCAGTCGTCGCTGGCAAAGGCGTTTGTGATCTCATGCCAGCCGTCGGGTGGGGCATCTGCCCAACTTCGCTCAATGAGTTGCCTCATCTGCTCCTTCCCCTGGCGTTTTAGGCCCAGGGGAATCACTTCCCAGCCGATGTCGTCATCCATCCGCTCCATCATGGTTTGCAGCGAGGCCGGGTCGGGGTGCTGGAGCGCGTCCCAGTAGGTGCGGATGACATCCAGATTGTCTTGAGCGGACATCGCTACCTTCCTCAGCATGGCGTCACGGCTCATCGGCCTAGTAGCTTATATCTAACTATCTACTTAGTAATTGGCAAGTCCTGCCGCGGGTTCTCCGCCCACCGCTGAACACCATGCAGAGCAGGCAGACGTACACCACTCGCACGGGTAGCCGTCTCCTGTTCCCCCGTGCCTGCCCACTGGCGAATTACCCACTGCCCCAACGCTGGATCGACACCCGGGCAACCACGGGGTCATGATGCCCAAACGCCGCCGGACTGGGGAACAAACCGCGCCTACCACATCGACGACGAACGTGCACTCAACAACGCCCGCATCGGCGAACGCAACCGACCGCCACCGTTCTTGCGCTGATTTAACGAGCCGGAGTCTCCAATCCGTTGGCCGCGGCTATGGCCGCCCGGGCCCATTCACCACGGCTCACAGCCGGCTCGATGCGGTTTCGCCGGATGGCCTCGACCTCGATGGGCGTTCCGTTGGTCACCGCAGCAGGCACCCGGAAGCTGAAGGTTCGGTCGTCGGTGGCGATGGCCAGCAGGGCGTCGGTATCAGTGAACCCGTTGGCGCGCATGGTGTTCTCGGCCCATCCGAATGGTCTGAGGCCCGAGAAATTGTTGACGTACGCTACCCAGAGGTGAACGTTGCGGTCGGCGTAGAGCTTATCGAGTGCCCTTTGCACCGCGGCGCGGCCGGGAGCGGTCAATACGCCCGATTGGTCGGTGATGTACCTGGACAGCTGGACCGACGGCGCCGGCTCAGCGGTGGCTCCGTTGCTCGGCTGGTTTACCTCGGTGGTGGCGCCGCTACTTGGCTGTTTTGCATGGCCGCGGAGCAGTTGTTCACCGACAACCATGGCCACCGCAACCAGCACGACGGCAGCGATCGCGGTTATCAATGCGACTGGCCGCAGCATGCGACGACGCGCTTTGGGCGGAGCGGCCTTCAGCGGCGCCGTAACGGGCGGTGTACGGGTGACGGCTGCCGTGGTGGCCAGCATCTCGGTCGAGGCAGTGTTTGATTGGCCGCCGAGCGCTGCCGCGAAATCCAAGCAGCTCGGGTATCGATCGTCGGGATTTTTGGCGAGCGCTTTGGCAACAAGGGCATTGAGTCCGGCTAACTCGGGCCGCCGCTCGCCGATGAGCGGTGGTGGCGCAGACAAGTGCTGGGTGATGACGACCGCTGGATTGGTGTGCGGGTACGGCGCGGATCCAGTCAGCAGTTGAAAAGCGGTGCACCCAAGCGCGTATTGGTCGGCTCGCCCGTCCATGTCGGAACCGCTGAGTTGTTCAGGCGCGGAGTAGGCGGTGGTCCCAATCATCATGTTGGTCGCGGTCAGACCGCTGATACCACCGAGCTGTCGGGCGATGCCGAAATCGGTGAGCAAGATCCGCCGCCTTCGTGGGGCGGGATCACCGAGCAGGATGTTGCCGGGTTTGACGTCACGGTGGAGCAATCCGCGTGAATGCGCATAATCGAGGGCGTCGGCAACGGCCGAGATGATCTCGAACACCTCAGCTTGCGGTATCCCGGACGGATACCGGCTGAGCAGCAACTGCGCCGCGTCGGTTCCCTCCACATAGTCCATCGAGATCCACAACTGCCCCCGGAATTCCCCGCGGTCGTGGATGGCGACAATGTGCGGGTGCGACAACCGCGCGGCCAGGTCGGCTTCCCGGCTAAATCGTTCCCGAAACTCACGGTCCGCGGTGAGATTGGCGGGCAGGATCTTGAGGGCATCGCGGCGGGGCAGCCTCGGATGCTGCGCCAGATACACCTCACCCATCCCGCCGGACCCCAGCAGCCGCAGGATGGTGTATCCAGCGAACACCTCGCCTTCGCTCAGCGGCATGGCAGCATGCTACAAAGGCGCTGAACGCGCTACCCCGTTATGGGTGGGCTGTTGCATTGTGGCTATCCGATGAGCGCCGCGCGCGGGAGTCGGTGAAGTGCGGGTGCTGGGGGATTCGTCTGAGGGGTAAGTGAAGCTGCTCTTCAAAGCGATATCGCATGCGATATCGCTTTGAAAATTAGCTCGAACGCCCTCGGGATGCTGATGTGGCCAGTGTGGCAGCTGCTGGTTCGTCAGCTAGCGGCCAGGGGATGGTCCAAGTTTCTAGCCGGACCGCTAGCTCTGATCGCCCGGCTCCTCACCGAGCCGTTCCGGTCCGCGTCATCACTGGGGCCGATACGCGGCCGGCGTCGTCGCCGGTCTAGGCCCCCGCGCGCAGCGTCTGCAGCGCCTTATCGGCGTGCGAGTTGAAGTTGAATTCGCTGCCGATCACTTCCAGCACCGTGCGGTCGGTGTCGATGACGAAGGTGGTGCGCTTGACCGGCATCAACTTCCCGAGCAGCCCGCGTCTGACCCCGAACATGCTGGCAACCGCTCCGTCGGCATCGGACAGCAGCGGGTAGTCGAAGCCGTGGTCGCCGGCGAACTTGGCCTGTTTGTTCACCGGGTCGGTGCTGATGCCGACGCGCGATGCGCCGACGGCGGCGAACTCGCTGGCCACGTCACGGAAGTGGCACGCCTCCCGGGTGCAGCCCGGCGTCCCAGCGGCAGGGTAGAAGAACAGCACCACGGGCCCGTCGGCGAGCAGGGCGCTTAGCTTGCGCGGCGCGCCGGTCTGATCGGGAAGCTCGAAGTCGGCCACAGTGTCACCTGTTTTCATGGCCGTCACGCTACGCCTGAGGCGATCGGCGTGTCTGGGAAGATGGGTGCGTGCACGCCAACCTCGCCGCCACCACTTCGCGGGAGGACTTCCGCGTGCTGGCGGCCGAGCACCGCGTGGTCCCGGTGACTCGTAAGGTCTTGGCCGACAGCGAGACACCGCTGTCGGCCTATCGCAAGCTGGCCGCCAACCGGCCGGGCACTTTCCTACTGGAGTCCGCCGAGAACGGGCGGTCGTGGTCACGGTGGTCGTTCATCGGCGCCGGGGCGCCGTCGGCGCTGACCGTGCGCGACGGCGGAGCGGTATGGCTCGGCGCTGTCCCGCAGGATGCTCCCACCGGCGGGGACCCACTGCACGCATTGCAGGCCACCCTGCAGCTGTTGGCCACCGCGGCACTGCCTGGGCTTCCGCCGCTGTCGGGCGGCATGGTGGGCTTCTTCGCTTACGACCTGGTGCGACGGCTCGAACGCCTGCCAGAGCTGGCCGTCGACGACCTCAAATTGCCGGACATGCTGCTGCTGCTCGCCACCGATCTAGCGGCGGTCGACCATCACGAGGGCACCATCACGCTGATCGCCAACGCCGTCAACTGGAACGGCACCGACGAGCGGGTCGATGAGGCCTACGACGACGCGGTCGCGCGGCTGGATGTGATGACGGCGGCGCTGAGCCGGCTTTTGCCGTCAACCGTGGCCACGTTCAGCAGGCCCGAGCCGAAGCACCGCGCGCAGCGCACCGTCGAAGAATACGGCGCGATCGTCGAGCACCTCGTGCATCAAATAGAGGCCGGCGAAGCTTTTCAGGTGGTGCCGTCGCAGCGCTTCGAGATGGACACCGATGTCGAACCGATCGACGTGTACCGGATGCTGCGGGTGTCCAACCCGAGCCCCTACATGTATCTGTTCCATGTGCCGAATGACGCCGGCGGAATGGACTTTTCGATCGTCGGATCCAGTCCGGAGGCGCTGGTCACGATTCAGGATCGCTGGGCGACCACACATCCGATCGCCGGAACACGTTGGCGGGGGCAGACCGAGGAAGAGGATCAGCTGCTGGAAAAGGAGCTGCTCGCCGACGACAAGGAACGCGCCGAGCACTTGATGCTCGTCGACCTCGGCCGCAACGACCTCGGCCGGGTATGCGTACCGGGAACGGTTCGCGTCGAGGATTACAGTCACATCGAACGCTACAGCCACGTCATGCACCTGGTGTCCACAGTGACCGGGATGCTCGCCGAAAGGCGCACCGCGCTGGATGCGGTAACCGCCTGCTTCCCGGCCGGCACGCTGTCCGGCGCGCCCAAGGTGCGGGCCATGGAGTTGATCGAGGAGGTCGAAAAGACGCGCCGCGGTCTCTACGGCGGCGTGATCGGTTACCTCGACTTCGCCGGCAACGCTGACTTCGCGATCGCGATCCGCACCGCCCTGATGCGCGACGGCACCGCCTACGTGCAGGCCGGCGGCGGGGTGGTGGCCGACTCCAACGGGCCGTACGAACACACCGAGGCGACCAACAAGGCGCGCGCGGTACTGAACGCGATCGCCGCCGCTGAAACCCTGGCCGCTCCGGACCTAGGCCGCAATGGCTAATCCCCGGCCCGATCGGTGGGGCCGACTCGCGATCGGGATGGCCCAGGTGCTGCTGGTGGCTGCCGCCGGGGCGCTGTGGGCGGCGTCCCGGCTGCCGTGGGTGGTCATCCGGTCGTTCGACGGGCTGGGGCCACCCAAGGCTGCGACTCTATCGGGTGCGTCGTGGTCCACGGCTTTGCTTCCGTTGGCGCTGTTGTTGCTGGCCACCGCCGTGGCCGCGGTCGCGGTGCGCGGCTGGCCGCTGCGGGTGCTGGCGGTGCTGGTGGCCGCCGCGAGCCTTGCGATCGGCTATCTCGCGGTCAGTCTGTGGGAGGTCCCGGACGTGGCGCTGCGCGGAGCCGATCTCGCGCACGTCCCAGTGCTGTCGCTGGTAGGAAGCGAGCGGCATTACTTGGGCGCGGCGGTCACGTTGACGGCCGCGGTGTGCACGCTGGTCGCCGCCGTTTTGCTGATGCGGTCGGCGACATCGACCGGTGCGACGAAATATGCGACGCCGACTGCCCGCCGGTCGATGGCGCGCCGCGACGACGCCGACGCCATGTCGGAGCGGATGATCTGGGATGCGCTTGACGAGGGCCGCGACCCGACCGATCGGCCCCGCGAAGGCGCCGGGCCGCATGATCACGAATCCGACACCGAGGGTCGGTGACGGACCGCGCGCCGACGGCCGCTACCCTTCGATGAACGTCTTCGCAAGCCGGCGGGACCGTGGGAAGGAACCGACAGGCATGAGTCCGGCAACCGTGCTCGACTCCATCATCATGGGAGTCCACGCGGATGTTGCCGCCCGTGAGGCCGTCGTGAGCCTGTCGGAGGTCAAAGCGGCCGCCAAAGCGGCCCCGCCGCCACTCGACGTGATGGCGGCTCTGCGTGAGCCCGGTATCGGCGTTATAGCCGAGGTCAAGCGTGCCAGCCCGTCGGCGGGCCAACTTGCGCCTATCTCCGATCCGGCCAAACTAGCCCGCGCCTACGAGGATGGCGGTGCGCGCATCGTCAGCGTGGTGACCGAGGAGCGATGCTTTCACGGCGCGCTGGCCGATCTTGATGCGGTACGGGCCGCGATCTCGGTGCCGGTATTGCGTAAAGACTTTGTGGTGCGGCCATATCAGATTCATGAGGCGCGCGCGCATGGCGCCGACATGCTGCTGCTCATCGTTGCGGCGTTGGACCAGCCCGCGCTCGTGTCGATGCTGGATCGCACCGAGTCGCTGGGTATGACCGCTCTCGTGGAAGTGCACACCGAAGAAGAAGCCGACCGGGCACTGACGGCCGGGGCACGGGTGATCGGTGTCAACGCCCGCGATCTCATGACGCTGGAAGTGGACCGGGATTGCTTTGCACGAATCGCTCCTGGGCTGCCCACCAACGTGATCAGGATTGCCGAATCAGGGGTGCGTGGCACCGCAGATCTGTTGGCGTACGCCGGCGCCGGGGCTGACGCTGTGCTGGTCGGTGAAGGTCTGGTCACCAGCGCTGACCCGCGTGCGGCGGTTGCTGATCTGGTGACCGCGGGCACGCATCCGTCCTGTCCGAAACCGGCTCGCTAGCCGTCAATGACCCGCGGAAACGTTGAACCCCATGAACAGCTTGCGCGTTGAGCCTTCGTGATGGCAGATATCTCCGACCCGGATCTTCCGCGCTCGAGTGCGGGTATCGCCGAACCCACTCGCCACGATCCGGATTCACGTGGTCATTTCGGTGTGTACGGCGGCCGCTATGTCGCGGAGGCGTTGATGGCGGTGATCGAGGAGGTCACCGCCGCCTACGGCAAGGCGCGCATTGATCAGGAGTTCCTGGACACGCTCGATAAGCTGCAGGCGCACTACGCTGGCCGGCCGTCGCCGCTGTACGAGGCCGCTCGGCTCAGCGAGCACGCTGGCGGGGCGCGGATCTTCCTCAAGCGAGAAGACCTGAACCACACCGGTTCTCACAAGATCAACAATGTGCTCGGCCAAGCGCTGCTGGCCCGGCAGATGGGCAAGACCCGGGTGATCGCCGAGACCGGCGCCGGTCAGCACGGGGTGGCCACAGCCACTGCCTGCGCGCTGCTCGGCCTCGACTGTGTCGTCTACATGGGGGCCGTCGACACCGCACGGCAGGCGCTCAATGTGGCGCGGATGCGGCTACTCGGTGCGGAGGTCGTCTCGGTCGAGTCCGGCTCCCAGACACTCAAGGACGCTATCAACGAAGCGTTCCGAGACTGGGTCACCAACGCCGACAACACGTACTACTGTTTCGGCACCGCGGCCGGACCGCATCCCTTCCCGACCATGGTGCGTGATTTTCAGCGGATCATCGGCCTGGAGACGCGCGTGCAGGTCCGGGATCAGACGGGCCGACTGCCCGATGCCGTCGTGGCCTGCGTCGGCGGAGGATCCAACGCCATCGGGATCTTCCACGCTTTCCTCGATGATCCCGGTGTTCGGCTAGTGGGGTTCGAGGCGGCGGGGGACGGCGTCGAGACCGGCCGGCATGCGGCCACCTTCACCGGTGGTTCGCCCGGGGCATTCCAGGGATCGTTCTCCTATCTGCTGCAGGACGACGACGGCCAGACCATCGAATCCCACTCAATCTCGGCGGGCCTGGATTACCCTGGAGTGGGCCCAGAACACGCGTGGCTCAAAGAGACCGGACGCGCCGAGTACCAGGCCATCACCGATGCCGAGGCGATGGAGGCGTTCCGTCTGCTGTGCCGCACCGAAGGCATCATCCCAGCCATCGAATCCGCGCACGCGGTGGCCGGCGCTCTCAAATTGGGGGTTGAGATGGGACAGGGTGCGGTCATCGTGGTGAATCTGTCCGGCCGCGGTGACAAGGACGTCGAGACCGCCGCGAAGTGGTTCGGCCTGCTCGACGGGGGGCGAGGCCCCGCATGACTGTAAGACAGAGCGAAATAAGCAGGTTGGCAACCCTTTTCAGCTCGTGTCGGCAGGACAATCGCGCGGCGTTGATCGGTTACCTGCCCACCGGATACCCTGACGTACAGACCTCCGTGGATGCGATGACCTCGCTTATCGAATCCGGTTGCGACATCGTCGAAGTCGGCGTGCCTTATTCGGACCCGAGCATGGACGGCCCGACCATCGCAAAGGCCTCCGAGGTCGCGCTTCGCGGGGGCGTGCGCGTCCGCGATACCTTGGCCGCGGTCGAGGCGATCAGTTCCACCGGTGGCCGCGCCGTAGTGATGACGTACTGGAATCCGGTGCTGCGCTATGGGGTTGACGCGTTCGCCCGGGACCTGGCCTCGGCGGGCGGTCATGGCCTTATCACGCCCGACCTCATTCCCGACGAGGCCGGCGACTGGCTAATAGCATCCGAGGAACATCGGTTGGATCGCATCTTCCTGGTGGCACCGTCATCGACGCCTCAGCGTCTGGCGACCACGGTCGAGGCGTCGCGCGGGTTCGTCTACGCGGCGTCGACGATGGGTGTAACCGGTGCACGTGATGCGGTGTCGCGGGCCGCACCCGAGCTAGTTCGTCGGGTTAAGGCAGTGTCTGACATACCTGTCGGCGTGGGCCTCGGCGTGCGCTCGCGAGACCAGGCCGCTCAGATCGGCAGCTATGCCGATGGCGTTATCGTCGGCTCGGCGCTGGTGTCGGCGTTGACCGACGGTCTGCCCAGTTTGCGTGCACTTACCGAGGAACTCGCTGCCGGAGTGCGCCAAAGGATCTCCGCGTCATGACGAATTTGCTCGCTTATTTCCCCAGCCCACCGCGAGGAGTGTGGCACTTGGGGCCGGTACCCATCCGTGCCTACGCCCTGTTCATCATCGTCGGTATCGTCGTCGCGCTGCTGATCGGTGACCGGCGCTGGGAGAACCGGGGTGGCGAGCGTGGCGTGATCTACGACATCGCGCTGTGGGCTGTCCCTTTCGGATTGGTTGGCGGTCGGCTCTATCACCTCGCCACTGATTGGCGGACGTATTTCGGTGGGGGTGGTGCCGGGCTCGGCGCAGCGCTGCGGGTCTGGGACGGGGGTTTGGGAATCTGGGGCGCAGTTGCTCTTGGTGGTGTCGGTGCGTGGATCGGCTGTCGGCGTCGTGGGATTCCGCTGCCGGCATTCGCCGACGCGGTGGCTCCCGGCATCGTGCTCGCGCAGGCCATCGGCCGGCTGGGCAACTACTTCAACCAGGAGCTTTATGGGCGTGAGACCACGATGCCATGGGGCATGGAGGTTTTCTACCGCCGCGACCCCAGTGGATTCGTGGACGTCCATTCACTCGACGGGGTGTCGACCGGGCAGCTGGCGCTCGTCGTGCAACCGACGTTCCTCTACGAATTGCTTTGGAACGTTCTGGTATTCGTGATCCTGATCTATGTGGACCGGCGATACACGATCGGCCACGGGCGACTGTTTGCCCTCTATGTCGCCGGCTACTGCGTTGGGCGGTTCTGCATCGAGCTGCTGCGTGACGATCCCGCCACACACATCGCAGGAATCCGGATCAACTCCTTCACATCGACTTTCGTGTTCATCGGGGCGATGGTCTACCTCATCCTCGCTCCGAAGGGCCGTGAGGATCCGGCAACCCTCGGCGGCACTGGTCGTGAAGAGGAGGCGCCGGTATCCGAGCCGGCCGCAGAGCTCGCGACAGCCGCTTCGACATCCGGTGGCGCGGCAGCGGTGGAAGTTGCCGGACGAGATGGCGACGAGCCGCTTGGTACCGCCGAGGGCGAGAAGCCCGAGCCGGGGGAGGCTGAGGAGCCGGAACCCGCGCCCGCGGACGCTGAGGAACCCGAGGAGGCTGAGGCTGAAGCTGAGGAACGCGCGCCCGCGGAAGCTGAGGCAGAGGAGCCTGAGGAACCCGAGCCCGCGGACACAGAAGCCGCAGAATCTGCGGCTGTCGCCGAGGCAGTGGAGGCGCCGACCGAGGAGGTTGGGGCCGCAGCTGAGATAGATGCCGAAGTTGAAGTCAGCGAGCCCGAGGGTGCGGCTGAGGCCGAAGCCGACGTTGAAGCTGAAGAACCTGATGCTGAACAGGCCGCCTCTGAGGAAACAGGGGCAGCCACCGATAGTCAGGATGAAGTAACCGGGGTTCCGGAGGCGACCAGTTCGAACCTGCAGCGGTGGAGGATCCGGCTGAGGAACCTGACGCGGAGGTCGACGAGGTAGCAACCGAGACGCCCCGGGCTCACCTCGTCGGGTCGTCGATCTGGCATGCTGAAGACGTGACCGATCCGTCTCAGCCCGGCGCTCGAGGAGCCGGTTCGGAGTCACCGCAGCCACCTGGATATCCGCCGCAGTATCCGCCATATTCGGCGCCTGGTGGTTACATCGACCCGGCCGCGCCCTACGGCCGCCATCCCTTGACCGGGGAGCCGTTGTCGGACAAATCGAAGGTCGTGGCGGGATTTTTGCGGCTGATCGGTTTGCTCGGCACCGTCGGTGTTGGCCGCATCTACCTGGGTCACACCGGGTTGGGCGTTGCCCAATTGATCGTGGGCCTGCTGACCTGCGGAATCGGGGCCGTCGTTTGGGGCGTCGTCGACGCGGTGCTGATACTCACCGACAGGGTGCGTGATCCACAGGGCCGGCCACTGCGCGATGGGACGTAACCGGGTACCGATCAATCGGCGCCGCTTGTACGGCGCACTTGGTTCTGGCGCGCTGCTGGTAGGCACGATCGGTTACATCGGGTTCGTGGACCCACACAATCAGCGTTCCGTGTACCCGCAGTGTCCCTTCAGGCTGCTCACCGGCTGGAACTGCCCTGCCTGCGGTGGGCTTCGGATGATGCACGACCTGCTACACGGCGATTTGGCCGCCGCCATCACCGACAACGTCTTCCTGCTCGTTGGTATCCCGCTGCTAGCGGGGTGGATCCTGGTACGCCGCCGCGGACGATCGGCGCTGCCGATGCCGGCGATCGTGACCATCGCCGTTGCGGCGATAGCCTGGACAGTGCTGCGCAACCTACCCGGCTTCCCACTGATTCCCACGATCATCACCGGATAGCCGCGGACACCCCCGATACGGTGGCAGCTCGTGGCTAACTCAATTCCTCACGCGCGCAACACGTTCCGTCACACCTGTGCGGCAGGCTGCACTGCCGTCAGTGCTGGCGTGCGGCCACGGTTCGCCACCTGATTTGGATTGGTCGAGAAGGTGTGACCCCGACTATGCTGTCGTCGTGGCGAGACGCGGGAAGATCGTCTGCACTCTCGGCCCGGCCACCAACACCGACGAGTCGGTCAGGGCGCTGGTCGAAGCCGGAATGGACTTCGCCCGGTTGAACTTCAGCCACGGCGACTACCGCGAGCACAAGGCCGCCTACGAGCGAGTGCGGGCCGCTTCGGATGCCACCGGCCGCGCGGTCGGCGTGCTCGGCGACCTGCAAGGCCCGAAGATCAGGCTGGGGCGCTTCGCCGGGGGCCCCACCTACTGGGCCGACGGTGAAACGGTGCGGATCACCGTCGCCGACTGCGTAGGCAGCCACGACCGGGTATCAACCACCTACAAGCAGTTAGCCAAGGACGCGGTAGCCGGTGACCGTGTTCTGGTCGACGACGGCAACGTCGGACTGGTGGTCGAAGACATCGACGGCGATGACGTGGTGTGCACCGTCACCGAAGGCGGCCCGGTCAGCGACCACAAAGGGATGTCGCTGCCCGGAATGAACGTGTCCGCCCCCGCCTTGTCGGACAAGGACATCGAGGATCTTAGGTTTGCGCTAGACCTCGGCGTCGACATGGTGGCGCTGTCGTTCGTGCGCTCGCCGTCCGATGTCGAGCTGGTCCACGAGATAATGGATGTGATCGGGCGCCGGGTACCGGTGATTGCCAAGCTGGAGAAGCCGCAAGCGGTCGACAATCTCGAAGCCGTTGTACTGGCGTTCGACGGCGTGATGGTGGCCCGTGGCGACCTGGGCGTTGAGCTGCCGCTGGAGGAAGTCCCGCTGGTCCAGAAGCGGGCCATCCAAATGGCCCGGGAGAACGCCAAGCCTGTCATCGTCGCGACCCAGATGCTCGACTCGATGATCGAGAGCTCACGGCCGACACGAGCCGAGGCGTCCGACGTCGCTAACGCGGTGCTCGACGGTGCCGATGCGCTGATGTTGTCCGGGGAAACCGCTGTCGGGAAACACCCGCTGGCAGCTGTGCGGATGATGGAGCGGATTGTATGTGCGGTTGAAGAGATTTCGACAGCCGCGCCGCCGCTGACGCACATACCGCGCACCAAGCGCGGGGTGATCTCGTACGCCGCCCGTGACATTGGCGAGCGGCTCGACGCCAGGGCCCTGGTCGCGTTCACTCAGTCCGGCGATACCGTGCGCCGCCTGGCCCGCTTGCACACCCCGCTGCCGCTGCTCGCCTTCACCGATCTGCCCGAGGTGCGCAGCCAACTCGCCATGACCTGGGGCACCGAGACGTTCCTCGTCCCGCATATGCAGTCCACCGATGCCATGATCCGCCAGGTCGACAAGTCGCTGCTGGAGCTTGGCCGGTACAAACGCGGTGACTTGGTGGTCATCGTCGCGGGTGCGCCACCGGGCACAGTAGGCTCAACAAACCTGATCCACGTGCACCGGATCGGCGAGGAAGACGTTTAACTCGGCGAAGATGCGGGCCGGGCAACCAAGCTAAGGAGACAAGGCCGGCGCCGGCTAGCGACGAGGCGCCTGCGCGAAAAGAATCCATGTCTGATTTCGAGGAACTGCTGGCGGTACTAGACCTCAACCAGGTAGCCGACGACATATTCATCGGATCCCATCCCAGCAAAAACCCGCTGCGGACTTTCGGTGGGCAGCTGATGGCGCAGTCATTCGTGGCAGGCAGCCGCACGTTGACCCATGATCTCCCGCCGAGTGCGCTGTCAGTGCACTTCATCAACGGCGGTGATCCCACCAAGGACATCGAATTTCGTGTGGTACGGCTGCGTGATGAGCGACGTTTCGCAAACCGGCGGGTGGACGCGATGCAGGACGGCACGTTGTTGGCCTCAGCGATGATCTCGCATCTATCCGGCGGCCGCAGCCTTGAGCACGGTATCGATCCGCCAGCGGTGCCCGAGCCGCATACCCTGCCGCCGGTCAGGGAGCTGTTGCGGGGCTACGAGGACACTGTTCCGCAGTTCGTCAACGCGCTGCAGCCGATCGAATGGCGGTACGCCAACGACCCGGCCTGGGTGATGCGAGACAAAGGCGAGCGGCTTGCCTACAACCGGGTCTGGGTCAAGGCGGGCGGTGTGATGCCTGACGACCCGGTGCTGCACACCGCGACGATGGTGTATTCGTCGGATACCACCGTGCTGGACTCGATCATCACCACCCACGGACTGTCGTGGGGCTTCGACCGCATCTTCGCGGCGTCCGCCAACCATTCGGTGTGGTTTCACCGGCAGGTCAACTTCGACGATTGGCTGTTGTACTCGACATCGTCGCCGGTGGCGGCGGATTCCCGCGGGCTGGGCACGGGGCACTTCTTCGACGGCTCCGGCCAGCTCATCGCGACGGTGGTGCAGGAAGGCATCGTGAAGTATTTCCCCGGCACCCGTCGATAAGTTGTGCGATAGGTTGGCAACCGCGCGACAACGATCCGATTGCGACCCAAGTTGAGCGGCGACGATAGCTGCGATCAGGCGTAACGTTCCACGTGGTTGGGTAGCCGAATGGTAACGCCGCACCGAGAAAGAACCGCTTAGGTGAAAAAGTGGCCGGGTGAGCCGCTCAGGTGATAAGCAGGGCAATTGGAGGTTGGGGTGTGAACGAGCCGTCGGTCGACGTCGTACCGAGGCCGCGCGCCCGCGAACGCGTCGTCGTCCACGTTGACTCGCCCGCAGCCCGCTGGATCGGTGCCTTGGCCCTGCTCTGCGCGGTGTGCTGGCTGATCGCGCTGATCGCCCACGACCACGAACATGAGCACTGGCAGGCCGCCGGTCGACTGGCGTGGTCGCTGACCGTTTTGGCCGCGGTGGCGCTGATCGCGCGTGGCATCTTCCTGGGCCGCCCGGTGACGGCCAAGCACGCGACCGGGGCCGCCTTATTTGTATTGGCGGGGTTGGGTGCGCACGTGCTGTCCTTCGATCTACTCGGTGACGCGCTGATCGCTGCCTCCGGCCTGGCGCTGATGTGGCCGACGTCGGCCCGCCCGCAATGCGGCGACCTGGCCCGCGTATGGGCATTGATCAACGCCACCAGCGGGGACCCGCTCGCGCCGTTCGTCATGCAGGCGGGGAAGTGCTACCACTTCAGCGCGGACGGCACCGCGGCCCTCGCGTACCGGACGCGGATCGGGTTTGCGGTGGTCAGCGGGGATCCGATCGGTGACGAGGCGCAATTCCCCCACCTGGTGGCCGACTTCGCCGCGACGTGTCACACCCGCGGCTGGCGGATGGTGGTGCTGGCCTGCGGCGAGCGATGGCTTGGCCTCTGGAGCGACCCGTCGGTGCTGGGCCAATCGCTGCGGCCGATCCCGATCGGGCGGGATGTTGTCATCGACGTGTCCAGCTTCGAGATGCTGGGGCGCAAGTTCCGCAACCTGCGTCAGGCGGTTAAGCGCACGCATAACTTCGGTATCACGACCGAGATCGTCGCGGAGCAAGAACTCGACGATAAGCAGCTGGCTGAGTTGATCGACGTGCTACGGGCGTCACCCAGCGGGGCACGCACCGAACGCGGGTTCTGCATGAACCTCGACGGCGCACTGGAAGGCCGCTACCCGGGAATATTGCTGATCCTCGCGCGGGACGCGTCGGGGCGGGTCCAGGGCTTCCACCGCTACGCGGTCGCCGGCGGCGGCAGCGATATCACCCTCGACGCGCCGTGGCGTCGCCGCGGGGCCCCGAACGGGATCGACGAACGGCTCAGCTTCGACATGCTCATGGCCGCCAAAGAGGCTGGGGCACAACGGCTATCACTAGCATTTGCGGCCTTCCCGGAGCTCTTCGACGCCAAGCAACGTGGCCGCATGCAGAGCCTCTTCTACGTGTTGATCCATCTCCTTGACCCATTGATCGCCCTCGAGTCTTTGTACCGGTATCTGCGCAAATTCCACTCACCGGGCGAGCGGCGCTACGCGCTGGCGTCGCTGACCCAACTGGTCCCGCTGATTTACGTGTTGTTGTCGCTGGAATTCATGCCGCGCCGGCGACGCCTGTGAAGCGGTCCGCTATGGCGAAGGTGTCAGCGTAACGCTGAACTTCTCCTGGACATGTTCGCGGAACCGATCCGCGCACTGCTGCTGCTTGACGGGATCAGAGCCGGCGTTCTTCAAACAGTCGACGTAGTCACCACCGCCGACCTCATTCCACAGACCCATCCAAATCGGGATGAAGATCAGCCCGACGACGACCGCCACGATGCCCAGCACGATCCCGGCGACCGCTACGCCGCCGTTGTTGGCTTCACCGCGTTTCACTCGTCCGCGTGCGACGAACCCCATCACCGCGGCGATGGCACCGAGGATGACACCGCCGAATACCGACCAGACAAAAACCAGGGCGATGATGGCGATCACCAGCGCCGCGATGCCCAGGCCGTTTTTTGGGGCGACGGGCGGCGGAGGATAACCGGGGTACGGCTGCCACGGCGGTGGCGGATAACCGCCAGAGTACGGGCCGGGCGGCTGCGGGTAGGGCGGATACGGATAGGGCGGCTGTGGGTAGGGCGGCGGGTGGCCGCCGGCACCCGGCTGCTCGGGTGGCCACGACCGGGTTTCCGGTGTACCCGTGGGGGTCTCGGGCTTGTCCGCCGGTGGTCCAGAGGACTTATCTGTGGGCGTGCCCGAGGATTCTGTCATGACTCGCGCTCCAAATCAGGCGGCGTGGACGATCGGAAGTCAGCCTACCCGGCCGGACTAATGCGTAGTTCCAGACAGCGAATGTCGTTGGGCAGGTGGTGAGTAGCCACCACGACGGTCCGCTCTGCGGCCATCAGCTCGCCGTTCGGGTCCAGCAGGTCGCGCAGGATATGTTGGGCGTCAGCCGCATCGAGATGCTCGGTCGGCTCGTCAAGCAGCACGATTTGGGCCCGTGAGATCACCGCCCGGGCCAGCAGCAGGCGCCTGCGCTCACCCGCCGATAGCGCGTGCGCGCCGCCGGTCAACACCGTCGCCAGCCCATCGGGCAGACCGGCCAGCCACCGGCCGAGGCCGACCCGGCCCAGGGCCGCCGTCAGCTCGCCGTCTCGACAATCTGCGCGGGCGACCAACAGGTTATCCCGCACGGTGGTGGCGAAAATATGCGCGTCTTCGGCGAAAAAGGTTATCGCGCTGTTTAATTCGTCCTCGGTGAGCAGGTCTAAGGGGGTGCCGTCCAATGCGACCTGCCCGTCTAGCGGCGACAGCAGGCCGGCGAGCGTCATCAGCAGCGTCGTTTTTCCGGAGCCGCTGGCGCCGGTGACCGCGAGCCTGGCACCCGGCGGTAGGTCAACCGTGACCCCGTTCGCCACCGTGGAATGCCCGGTGCGCACGTCGGCGTGAAGCCGCCCGGCACCTGCGGGGTGTGGTGATGCCGGTGCCGAAGTCGTGGTCAGCGCGGCAGGGGTAGCGGGGCCGCTCGAGGGGGGAGTCAGATCGAGCAGGCGCCGCGCCGCGATCCGCGACCGCGTCAGCTGGACGGCGGCGGCCGGCAACGGAAGTGTCGCCTCGAACGCCGACAGCGGCAGCAACATCAGCACCGCGAGGGTGGTGGGCGCGACTGCGGGCGCCAGCCCGATCCCAGCCACAACCGCGCCGAGCACGCTAACACCGATCGCCACCGCAGGCATCGCCTCGGCGACGGCGGCCGGTCTCGCCGCAGTGTCGACGGCATCGCCCCAATCATGTTGGCGGCGCTGCGACTCGGCGATGACATCGGGGAGCATGCCGCTGACACGTAGTTCGGGCGCGTGCTCCAGCGCGATCATCGCCGACACATCGCGATCGGAATGATGTTGGCGGGCAAGGGCTTCCTGCATTGCAGCGGTCCTGGCGGCCAGCCAGGGCGCGACAACCCCGGCGGCCAGCAAGCAGACCGCCAAGACACCCGCAGCCGGCGGCGAGATGGCGGCGATTACCGCGGTCGCTGCCAGCGCCAGAATGGCCGCAACACCGATCGGTAGCACGGCCCGCACCAGCACATCGGCCAGTTGATCGACATCAGCGCCCACCCGCGCCGCCAAGTCGCCGCTGTGCAGTCGGGTCGCGACATCCACCGGCCCGTGTGCGAGCCGGAAATAGATCCGCTCGCGGGCGGTGCCGGCGGCGCGCAGCGCGGTGTCGTGGGTGGCCAGCCGCTCGCAATAATGCAGCACCCCCCGGGAAATCGCGAACGCGCGGACCGCGACCACCGCAATCGTCAAATCCAGCACCGGCGGCATCTGCCAGGCGCGGGTGATCAGCCAGGCGGAAACCCCGGCCAGTGCCAGCGCGCTGCCCAGCGACAGCGCCCCTAATGACATGGCCAGCACCAGGCGGGCCAACCGTGGGCGGAGCAGGCGCGATGCCGCCAGCAGTGGATCAGACCGGCGCATGACGCACGTTTCTCTCCCTGGCCACCTGCACCACCTGGTCACCGACCGCGACGACGCGGGTGCGATGACCGACGACCACCACCGTGGCACCGGCTCGTGCACGCGCCACGATGGCCCGCAACACCCGATCCTCGCTGTCGGCGTCTAGGTGCGCGGTCGGCTCGTCGAGCAACAGCACCGGCGCGGGCGATCCGAGCGCGCGGGCGAGGCCGAGCCGTTGCCGCTGACCCAGCGACAGTCCGACGCCACCGCGCCCCAGCATGGTCTGCAGCCCGTCGGGTAGCTTTGCTGCGACCGTGTCGAATCCTGATGCTGCACAGGCAGTTTCGATGCCGTCGAGGTCACCGAACAGGGCCAGATTGGCAGCGACGGTGCCCGGGACCAGCACCGCGCGTTGCGGCAGCCAGGACAGCTGCCGCCACCACGCCTCGGGGTCGAGATGGGCGATGTCGACCCCGGCCACGGTGATGCCGCCCGCGGTCGCCGTGGTGAGTCCGGCGATCGCCTGCAGTGTCGTGCTCTTCCCTGCGCCGTTTGGTCCAGTCAGCACCGTGACCTGGCCGGGCTCGATCACCGCGGTGAGATCGTGCGGCGAGAGGCCGTCGCGGCCAGCGACGCTGAGCCTTTCGATACGGATCACCGCACCCAGCGCGGCTACGGTTTGTCGTCCCCGCGTCGTGCCGGACGACCTGCCAATGAGTGCGAATGCTTCATTGGCGGCAGTTCTACCGTCCTGGGCGGCATGGAATTCCACGCCGACGCGCCGCAGCGGCCAGTACACATCCGGCGCCAACAACAACACCGTCAACCCGGCGGTCAGGCTCATCTGACCAAACACCAGGCGCAGGCCGATACCGACTGCGACCAGAGCGACGCCCAGCGTGGCCAGGAGTTCGAGCACCAGTGCCGACAGAAAAGCGATCCGGAGCGTGGCCATCGCCGAGCGTCGGTGGGCCGCAGACAGTTCCGCGATGCGGTGTCCCGGCCCGGCGGCCCGCCCGAGTGCCCGCAGTGTCGGGACACCAGCGATCAGATCCAAGAGCCGAGCTTGCAGCGTGGTCATCGCGGCCAGCGCGGCCGCCGATCGGTCAGCGGTAGCCAGACCGATCAACACCATGAAGAGCGGTATGAGGGGCAACGTGATCATCACGATTGCCATCGATTTCAGGTCGTAGACGGCGATCACGGCGACGGTAGACGGCGTCAGGATGGCGGCGAGCAGCAACGACGGCAGGTACGCAGTGAAGTATGGGCGCAAGCCGTCGAGGCCACGGGTCACGACCGCCGCGGCGGCGTCGCGCTGGGCGGCCAGTTCCCGCGGCTCTCGGGCCGTCACCGCTACCAACACCTGACCGCTGAGATCGGCGATCACTGCACTAGCCCCACGCTGACCCACGCGCGCCTGAATCCAGCGCGCTACCGTACGAATCACCCACAGCCCCAACAGCGTTGACAAAAGCCATACCCAGCAGTTCAGGCTCCTTGCTGACGGATTGCTGATGATGCCTGCGACGATGTGCGCCAGCACAATCGCAGATGCGATTGCACAGCTTGAGATCAGCACACCGCAGCTCACCGTGGCAACCAGAAAACGATGCAGCGCAGTCGATGCCCGCCACAGCCGCGGGTCCAGGGGCGCGCGACCGTTGGTGCTCAGGACGCGCGCCTCGCCAGACCGGTCGACGGCGGTATCCGTTCAGCCGAGATCCGTTGCCGGAAAACCCAATACGTCCATCCCTGGTACAGCACGACCAACGGAGCGAAAATTGCCGTCACCCACGTCATGACCTTCAGGGTGTATGGCGTCGATGACGCGTTGTCGATCGTCACGCTCCACTGAGGGTTCAGTGTGGACGGCACCAGGTTCGGATACAGCGAGCCGAACAACAGCACCACCACAGCCGCGACGACCAGGGCAGTGCACGCGAATGCCCAGCCGTCGAAGGCGCGGCGCCACACCAACGCCACCACCGCCAGCTGCGCGGCCACCGCGACCGCCAGCACCAGCCAGGTCCAGTTCTTGCCGTGCGCCAGTTGCGTCCAAAGCCCAAACCCGGCAACCAGCGCCGTCACCGGAAGCGACAGCCACACGGCGAATCGGAACGCATCGTCACGGATCGAGCCGGAGGTCTTCAGCGCGACGAAGACCGCGCCGTAGAGCAGGAAGAGCCCGGCGGTGGCCAGGCCGCCCAGCAGGGTGTAGGCGTTGAGCACATCGGTGATGGAGAGGTGAACGTGGTGGTCGGCATCCACCGGGAGTCCGCGGACCAGGATCGCGAATGCCGTGCCCCACAGCACTGCAGGCAGCCAGGACCCGGCCGCGATGCCAAAGTCGGCCCAGGACCGCCACTTCGGGTCGTCGATCTTGCCGCGCCATTCGATCGCGACCGCGCGCAGGATCATGCCGAACAGGATGACCAGCAGCGGTAGGTACAGCGTCGAGAACACGGTGGCGTACCAGCCGGGAAACGCCGCGAACATCGCCGCGCCCGCGGTGATCAACCAGACCTCGTTCCCGTCCCAGACCGGGCCGATGGTGTTGAGCGCTGCGCGCCGGTGCTGCTCCGGATCACCCTTGGCGACGCGTCCGAATGGCTCCATCAGCATGCCCACGCCGAAGTCGAAGCCCTCGAGAATGAAGAAGCCGACGAACAGCACCGCCATGACACCGAACCACAGTTCTTGCAATCCCACCGGTTAGCTCCTAATCGTTTAGTGGGGGTTGGTTACTGGTCGTGTCGACCAGGGCGATTCCTGTGTGGTCTGTCGTCGGGTGATGCCTGGTTTCTCCCGGCGTTTGACGTCTTGTGAAAGAGCGGCGCGCCTGACGGCAGATCACGGTTTTCGGTGGTGGGATGCCGTTGCTCGAGCCCGTCACGGGGTCGACCTCCCGAGGGATGTTCCCGAGCTTCGAGCTCTTCGATAGAACGAGGCCCTGTGGTGTGCTGGAGTCACGGACGGCTAGTGAGATGACGGACCGTCGAGTCCCGCGATTAGGGCGCCGCGTGACCCCATCGAGGCTCGTGACCGGTTGAGTGATCGAAGGAGTGAGAATTTGGACCTGTATTGCGGAATCGACTGGGCCACAGCGCATCACGACGTCGTCGTGGTCCACGCCGACGGTCGCGTGGTGGCACGCGGGCGAGTCGGCAACGACGCTGCCGGCTTTTCGCGGGTGTTGACCCTGTTGGCCGAGGCCGGCGACAGCGCCGAGCATCCGATCCCGGTGGCGATCGAAACCGACCGCGGACTGTGGGTGGCCGCACTGCGGGAAACCGGGCGGGCGATCTATCCGATCAACCCGCTGGCGGCCTCGCGGTATCGGGCCCGGTATGCGGTCTCGGGCGCCAAATCCGATGCCACCGACGCGGTGCTGTTGGCCAACATCATCCGCACCGACCCCGACGCGCATCGCCGGCTGCCCGCCGACACGGAGTTGGCCCAGGCTATCCGGGTGCTCGCGCGCGCCCAACAAGACGCGGTGTGGGCACGTCAGCAGATCGGCAATCAGATCCGCGATCTGCTCAAAGACTTCTACCCGGCCGCGCTGGCGGCCTTCGCCGACCTGCCTAGCGGCGGGCTGGCCCGCGCCGATGCGCGCATCATCCTGGCTGCCGCGCCTACCCCCGCGCAGGCTGCCAAGCTGACCCCGGCGCGGCTGCGCCTCACCGACGCATACCTGCACCAACCGCCCATGGTGGAAAATGCGATGGGCATCCAGCTGGCCGCGCTGCTGCGCCAGTTCGAGGCCGCGTGTGCGGCCGCCGACGAGTTGGCCGAGGCGGCGATCGCCCATTTTGAGCAACACCCGGACGCCGCGATCACCCGTGCCAGCGGGAAGAAAACCGTGGTGACACATCGGCATATCAAAAACCGGCGCCTGGCCGCGGTCGGGGCGATCTGGGCGCTGGCATCGTTGCGCGGCTCCCCGGGTGCCCGCCGCCACTTCGATGCCCGCCGCGCCACCGGAGACTGGAACCGCCAAGCCCAACGACACCTGTTCAATGAGTTCCTCGGCCAGCTCCATCACTGCCTGCAAACCGGCCAGCTCTACAACGAACACCAGGCGTTTCCACCTCCTCTCCCGCTCGCGGCTTGACTTCTAACTTCGTGAGATGTCTTTCCAGATTGACCGTTCCGGTCAGTAGGCGAAGGACATCAGTAGGCGAACGACAGCGGCGCCACTTCGTCCGCACCGGGCGGGGTGGGGGGAGCCGGTTCGGCGTCATGTTCCTGCGGTCCTTCGGCGACGTAGCGCTTGAGCAACCAGAACCAGATGATGGCGAGGACCCCGTACACCATCGTGAACGTGACGAGGGAGGTGACCACTATTCCAGACGCGTGGTCCGACACACCTTGGCCGACGGTGAGCCGGACCATTTGATCGCCGGTGGGATTGGGAGCGACCACCCAGGGCTGGCGGCCCATCTCGGTGAATATCCAGCCCGCACTGTTGGCTAGAAATGGGGTGGGAATGGTCAGCAGCGCAAACCAGGAGAACCACCGCTGATTCGAGATCCGGCCGCCGCGGGTGAGCCACAGTGCGGCTAGCGCGAACAACAGCGGAATTGCCAGCAGCCCGATCATGATCCGGAATGACCAGTAGGTGACGAACAGGTTGGGCCGATAGTCGTTCGGCCCGAATCGCTGTTGGTATTCCCGTTGCAGGTCGCGCACTCCTTGCAGCGTTACGCCGCTGAACCGGCCTTCGGCCAGGAACGGCAGCACGTAATGCGCCTTGATCACCTCCGTGACGCTTCCGCAGTTGTTGTGCGTGCCGATGGTCAGGATGGAGAAGTCCGGGTCGGTCTCGGTGTCGCACAGTGATTCCGCCGACGCCATCTTCATCGGCTGCTGGCGGAACATCAGCTTGCCCTGCGCGTCGCCGGTGAAGAACAATGCGACCGCGGCGGCGAGCGCGACGAAGCACCCGAGGATGGTTGCCGGGCGATACATACTGCGGGCGTCGTCCTTCGCGGTCTCAGACTCGTCGACGGCACCCGTACCCTTCCGCAAACGGACCATCCACCAGGCGCATACCGCGGCCACGAATGTTCCCGCCGTCAAGAAAGAACCCGTGACAACGTGCAAAAACGCTTGCTGTGCAGTGTTATTCGTCAGCAACGCCCAGATGCTGGTCAACTCGGCCCGTCGGGTCGCGGGGTTGTAGTGTGCACCGACCGGGTGTTGCATAAAGGAATTCGCCGCGATGATGAAGAACGCGGACACGTTGACCGCGATCGCGACGATCCAGATGCAGGCCAGATGGATCAACCGGGGCAGCCGGCTCCAGCCGAAGATCCACAACCCGATGAAGGTGGACTCGAAGAAGAAGGCGGCCAGGCCCTCCATGGCCAGGGGCGCTCCGAAGACGTCGCCGACGAACCGGGAGTACTCGCTCCAATTCATACCGAACTGAAATTCCTGCACGATCCCGGTGGCCACGCCGATGACGAAGTTGATCAGGAACAGCTTGCCGAAGAATTTGGTGAGGCGATACCACGCGGTGTTATCGGTGACCACCCACACCGTCTGCATGACGGCGACCAGGGGCGCCAGACCGATGGTGAGCGGCACGAAGATGAAGTGGTAGACGGTGGTGATACCGAACTGCCAGCGCGAAATGTCGACGACATCCATCTGTCATCTCCTACGGCCTAGTGCTACGACGCAGTGTAGTAGAGAGATCCGGTGGGTCCACGGAACTGTGACCCGGAGCACGGTTGGCTCGGTCACGCTGACGCTGCTCTCGATACAGCCCTGGCGATCGTCTTGGACGCATTGCGAATCCCGAACGACGACACGATCTCGAACGCACCGATGACGAGGAGCCAGATGCCGACGACTAGTACCAGTACCTGGAGGGAGGCAAACGGGGATGCCAGCATCACGATGCCGGCCAACAGGCTGATCACACCGAGGAAGATCTCCCAACCACGGCCCGGCAGCATGGGGTCACTAATGGCCGAGACCGACGTCGCCACACCGCGAAAGATGAAGCCGACGCCGATCCAGATCGCCAGCAGCAGAATCGAGTTGGCGAGGCTGCGGAAGCACAGCACGGCCAAAACCAGAGACGCGGCCCCGCTGATGAACAACAACACCCGCCCGCCGGCGGACACGTGCAGGCTGAACGCGAAAATGACCTGCGCGATACCGGTGATCAGTAGATAGACACCGAAAACGATGGCGGCGACCAGGATGGTCTTAGTCGGCCAGACCAACACCAAAATGCCAAGGGCCAGCGCCACAATTCCCGACACCAAGGTGGACTTCCACAGATGCGGCAACAAGCTTGGGACAGCGGTGGTTTCCATCTGCGAAGTGTCGCACATACCAGCGGTTCCGGTGCGGGAATCCATGGTGCCGGGCGTGTGCCGTGGAGGCGTTTGCTAGGCGGAAACGATTCAGACGCCAGCGGTCTGTGATGCCTCGGCACGCCGGCCACCGGAATCCGCGTCCTGCTTGCGGCCGACGAGATACCACGTGTGGATTACGCCCTTTCCCTTGACGTCGATGTCGCCGCGCTCCTGCAGCACGAAGTCGTTTTTCAGGCGTTCGTAGGCCTCCTCAGGCACCTGAATCCGCCCGATGGAGTCGGTGGCCTCCATCCGGGACGCGACATTGACCGCGTCGCCCCACACGTCGTAGAAGAACCGGCGAGAACCCACAACGCCAGCGACCACCGGGCCGCCGGCAAGGCCGATCCGCAGCGGCACCGCGTGGCCATGCGGATCCTTTAGTCCGTTCGCGGTGTCGACCATGTCCAGCGCGAGGTCTGCCAGCGCCTCGACGTGATCGGGCCGCGGTTGGGGCACTCCACTGACCACCATGTAGGAGTCGCCGCTGACCTTGATCTTCTCCAGTCCGTGCTTGTCGACGAGCGCGTCGAAGTCGCTGTACAGCCGATCCAGGAATCGGATCAGCTTGTCCGGCGCGGTGTCGCTGGCCCGCTGGGTGAAGCCCGCGATGTCGGCGAACAGGACTGAGGCCTCCTCATACTTGTCGGCGATGACGTTTCGCGCCGGCTGTTTCAGCCGCTCCGCGATGCTGGCCGGCAGCATGTTGGCCAGCAGGGCCTGGGATCGTTCGTACTCAACTTCCATGATCGTTTCCGCGCGGGCGATCTCACGCAGCGCATACCACACCGTCACGACCACCATCACGCAGGCGGAGATGGCGGTGAGGAAGAAGCTCAGCGACTGGACCCAGGCCGGCTGAACCCCGGTGTCGCGCGGGACCAGGAATTCGAGCGTGACCACCAGCCCGGCGGCGACGGCTGCCAGTGTCGCCGCCAGGGCGATATGTTCGACGCCCAGCTGCAGCATCACCAGACAGACGACGACGAGAAAGAAGAGCTGCAAGCCCGAGCCGGTTCCCACTGTTCCCGCAGATGACGAAGAGCGACGCACAGGCCGAGCAGAAAAAGGTCAGCGGCGCAACCAGTTCCCCGAAACGTTGAAGTAACGGGATCATCGCGAAGATCGAGACGGCGACAAGATTGACCACTTCGGCCCGCCACGCCGTGGGTCCGGCCAGAAGTCCAACAATCGCGAAGCCCCGCTCACCGCTACCGCGAGAAAAGTGCTGATGTTGAGCACACGCTGCCGCCGCGCGACCCTGTCGGCGTAGTGCTGGTTGCGGGCGCGCGGTTGCGCCCGCACTGCCGCCACACAGTCCGGCCTTCGCGACGAACCGTCTGCCCGTATGGGTGGCGCGGCGCACGTCGTAGCCGCCACGGCAAAAGCCTAACCGGTGAGCCGGACGTTTGCGGAGCGCCGTGTCAACGCTCATCGGGCGCGATGCCGGTAAGCCATTCGGACATGCGGTGCACTGACAGTGAGCCGTTGGGCATGATGTGTTGCACTGTGTGTCCGTCGCGCGTGGCCAGATCTGCGATCATGCGTCGGTGGCAACGCCACCACGTCGGCTCCCCGCACATGATGGCCACGTTGCGGGTGCTGGTGTCCTGCAGGAGCCGCTGGTATGCCGCCTGAAAGTCGGGTGTGCGGGTATGCGCGGCATAGTTGGCGAACGCTTGGTTTTCCCACCATTGGTCACGCGGTATCGGAAGGGTGGGCGGTTTCCGTCGTCCACCGAGCCCGGGTTCGTGCCGGTAACTGATTCCCGCAGCGCCCAGCCACTCCGGCATTGCTCGTTTGGCGACGTCGGGGTTGCGCCGGGAGCCGGGGAAACTTCGCACGTCAACCAGCAGGTCGATGTCATGTTCGACAAGCGTGGCGGTGAGTTCGCCGGCGGTCTTCGCGCCGTGGCCGATGGTGTACAGCATTGGTTCTGCCGTGCCCTCGGTGGGATTCGAACCCACACTGTACGGGTTTTGAGTCCGTTTCCTCTGCCAGTTGGGATACGAGGGCTTGCCCGTCTACGGCCTCCCACCATAGAGGATGCGTTCGATGGCCAGGCACCGACAACCCCTGCGGTCGCTGATTACGGCTTGCCGCGACACAATGTCGTCATGACCGGGTCTAAGACCGACGCCGATGCCACCGCCCCGCGCCGGGTTCTGATCGCCGAGGACGAGGCGCTCATCCGGCTTGACTTAGCCGAGATGCTGGTGGAAGAGGGCTACGAGATCGTCGGGCAGGCCAGCGACGGGCAGGAAGCCGTCGAACTGGCCGAGCAGCTCAAGCCCGACCTGGTGATCATGGATGTAAAGATGCCGCGCCGCGACGGGGTCGACGCGGCGTCGGAGATTGCCAGCAAACGCATCGCACCGATCGTCGTGCTGACCGCATTCAGCCAACGTGACCTGGTCGAACGCGCGCGAGATGCCGGCGCGATGGCGTACCTGGTGAAACCGTTCACCGCCAGCGATCTCATTCCCGCCATTGAGCTGGCGGTGAGCCGGTTCAGCGAGATCACCGCGTTGGAACGCGAAGTGGCGACGCTGTCCGACCGGCTGGAAACCCGCAAGCTCGTTGAACGAGCCAAGGGTCTGCTGCAAACCAAACAGGGTATGACCGAGCCGGAGGCGTTCAAGTGGATCCAGCGGGCCGCCATGGACCGCCGGACCACCATGAAACGGGTGGCCGAAGTCGTGCTGGAAACGCTCGACACGCCCAAAGACGCGTCGTCGTCCGAGTAGAGGTGGCCAACGTCAGCTTGCGTACATCGACATTTTCGAGAGCAAGCTCAAGTTCGCCAGGCCTAGGAGGCTACCGAATTCTGTGCTCCTTGCTGGGTGCCGGGGAATATCAGATCGTGCGCGCGAAAGTGATATCGCATGTGGTATCGCTTATCTCATTCACATCGTGATGAGTCGACAGTGCTGATGTGGCCGGTGCGACTACCGGGCGTTCAGCTGGCGAGGCGATCCACGCCTCTAACGCGCGACGATCACCGACGAGCCATGCCCGAACAGGCCCTGATTGGCGGTGATGCCGACCTTCGCGTCCTCGACCTGGCGGCTGGTGGCCTGTCCACGCAACTGCCAGGTCAGTTCGCACGCCTGGGCGATCGCCTGCGCGGGGATGGCCTCGCCGAAGCACGCCAGCCCGCCCGACGGGTTGACCGGGATCTTGCCGCCGATGATGGTCGCACCGCTGCGCAGCAGCGCCTCGGCTTCGCCTTTCGCGCACAGTCCTAGGTGCTCGTACCAGTCGAGTTCCAGCGCGGTGGACAGGT
>Ga0187766_10000058_pt1 | contig 51167 bp, 54 predicted proteins | sample 0216_QUI02_MP05__4_FD_132971 | JGI IMG/M metagenome (GOLD analysis project Ga0187766, IMG submission 132971) | Tropical peat soil microbial communities from peatlands in Department of Meta, Colombia - 0216_QUI02_MP05_20_MG | ecosystem: Environmental > Terrestrial > Soil > Wetlands > Peat ... | reverse complement strand
TAGCTAGGAAAGCATCCTTTCGAAACCATATTCATGTAAGCGGAGCCAGCAACCTCTTACACCGAAGCGGAGCTACAGGGAACCGATTATCGCTAAAAACTTCAGGAGGGAGGAGTGGCTGTCACAAGCAGCATCACCATTGGTAAGAGGAGGATGGAACACCTCGGATGGGCAGCAAACAGGGCCGGGGTCGGTGCCCCGTAGGTCTGTGGGGGTGGTGACGCCCGACGGCACCAAGCCGGACGTCGGTGCCGGGCTAACTGTAGCACTCTACCGAAGAGAGTTACGGGTTGCCGGATCCGCCATGGGCACCGCTTTGGATAATCCAGAGTACGAAAACAATAAGCGCTCCGACTATGACTCCGAGCCAGAACATAGTGACTCCCAGGCAGCGGCGTTGCGGCCAAAGACCAGAGAGCAGAGAGTAGTAAATGGGTAGGATTCACGTGTCATCGTACCCTAAGCTAACACATCCAAGATACTTGCCAATCCGACAAATCCTGTAGATGGCACCGCTGGCTCCTCGAAACCCAGCGATGCGGTTGCATACATGTGGCATTCTTCCGTTGGGCGGAGAAAAAAGGCATGACGCCGTTTTCGGCAAACATCGTGGCCTCTTACACACATCGCCAGAGATGGTTGGCGCTTCGAAGATATCTCTATGCCCGCAAGGGGGGCTGCTCTCGCCGAGTGCAATCTTCGCCCTGCAGTAACGATTGAACTTGCAGACCAAAATAAGCCATCACGACTTGCTTCGTTCCAGTATTGAAGCGAGCCACCTCCGCCGGGCTCTCGTGCGGCGACACTGCCGATGACTGGGAATCGCTGAATTCGGATAATATGCTCCGGGTCGAGAATGCTGCGCAAGGCAAGGGGCGCACGCGGGCAGCAATGCAGAAGAAAATCGCGTTGACGGCGGGTTGATTGTTGCATCCGGGGATTTATCACCAACGTTATATTTAACGAGCTGGAGGGGAGTTGTGGATGGGGAGAGCAGGACCGCATTCATGCAAACCTCAGGTCCAGAGCGGAAGAGAATCACAGGCAGGCTGTTGGCAGTCCTAATTCTGCTGGGGGTCTCTGTATTTATCAACTACGTAGATCGCGGCAACCTCTCCATCGCAGCCCCCATGCTGAAGGACGAACTGGGGATCTCGGCCTCGCAACTTGGCTTTTTACTCTCGGCGTTCTTCTGGACATATGCGTGTATGCAATTGGTATCCGGCTGGCTTGTAGACCGGCTCAACGTCAATTGGGTGATTGCTGGTGGATTCTTTCTTTGGTCTGCAGCCACGGCCGGCACCGGGGTCGTGGGGGCTTTCACTACACTGTTTCTGCTGCGCCTAGCACTGGGCCTGGGCGAGTCCGTAGCCTACCCCTCCTATTCCAAGATCATCGCTCTTCATATCCCCGAAGAGCATCGCGGTCTCGCCAATTCACTGATTTCAGCCGGACTGGTTCTGGGCCCTGGATTCGGCATACTCCTAGGCGGCACGCTCATGGCGCGATTCGGCTGGCGACCTTTCTTCATCGCGCTCGGACTCTTAAGCCTGCTTTGGCTTATCCCATGGATCCAATGCATGCCGGAGGCGGGCGGTCCCACTCACACGGATAAAGCCGGCCTTCCCAGCTTGCTCGAGTTCCTGCGGCTGCGCTCGGCTTGGGGAACATGTATCGGCCTGTTCTGCAACAATTACGTGAATTATGTCCTGATCACGTGGCTGCCCTTCTACTTGGTACGAGGACGCCAATTCTCGATGCACGCGATGGCCGAAATTGGAGGAGCCGCGTATCTTCTGGGTGCTGCGTTCTCTACGGTGGCGGGCTGGCTTTCTGACCGCTGGATCATGGCGGGGGAAAGTCCCACTCACGTTCGGAAGATCTTTACGGGAGGAGGACTGGCGTTCGCGGGAATTTCACTGGGTCTAGCGGCGGTTAGTGGGCCTCTGCTTTATGTCATCCTGCTGTTCTTGGGTGTCATGTTCTTTGGTGCTTCCGCTTCCAACCTTTGGGCAATCACGCAGACGCTTGCAGGTCCCCAGGCAGCCGGGCGATGGACAGGCTTCCAAAACTTTGTTGGAAATCTTGCGGGAATCGTGGCTCCGGCCGTCACCGGTCTCGTCCTTGATCGCACTGGCCAGTTTTACTGGGCCTTCGCAATCCTCACCGCTGTCGCACTTGTAGGTGCGCTTTCCTGGTTCTTCCTCGTTGGCCCCTTGGAGCAGGTAGTCTGGCACAAGACGCCGCAGGCCATCGCTGCTTCTCCCAATGTTTGAGAAACTGGAATGAGACCTCAACGCTGTCCGATTCCGGTACCTCTAGTTCTGACCCAAGGCAAAAACTATTTCTGCGCCACCGAGGTCCAACCTTTTACTGCATCCAGGAAGACACGCGATTACCGCGCCGGGACTAAACCGGTAGGAGGGTAGAGGAGGAAGAAGCCTTACGAGCTAGCGATCCACTCCGCCTCGAGTTCTGCGCTGCGCATCGTAGGGGTTCTCCAATCCAGGGTACCTTCGCAAAAGACCTAAATCTCGCCCTTGCACGCACTCATCCCGCCACCGCTCAGGTTCTCGATGATGGGGTGGTGGGAGATAACCTGGCCAATGAGCCGGGAGGGAGTGCTCATTGGCGGAAATGTTGGGGCAGGCCAAGGTTCCGGTCAATGACTGGCACATTTGAGAGTAGGACAATGTTCCGTGCGAAGAGGCTCTCTGGTTCCGTTTCCTTAGCCGCGCGTTTCAGAGCGCGCCGGAGTCCACTTCATTTCTCCACATTTTTTGCCTTACTGCACGGCAACGTTGTGGTCGTAGTTACTTCTACATCTGGGTAGTCTGCCGACGGGCCATTGAGCAGTTGGTCGCTTGGACTGCCTTTGAGATTGACATCCAAGAACGCTGCAACATAGTCCCGGATCGCCGCCACCGTTTTCTCCATGCCCTCCGGTCCGGCCTGCACAGCTCCCTTTGCGAGCCAGACCGCATCTGACGCCGTAAGATGCTCAGTGCCTTTCAGATTGAGCGCAATGCGCGGTCCCTGCAGCTTTTCCCAGAGCCGGCATGTATCTTCGTCCCAGGGATCGCGTCCCGTGAACATCATCAGAACGGGCTTGCCGGTGGTGCCGAACAACGAACCGGGAATTACGCCATCAATGCTGAGGGCCGCGCTGAACCTGGGCTCCATTTCGCTTCCCAAAAGGGCCGTCACTCCTCCCAGCGAATGACCTGCCAGAGCTACATGTGACAAATCCAGCTTGTCGGTGAATGGGCCATTGCGGCTGGAATTCATGCGTTGCAATTCATCCATAACGAATTTCAGATCACTCACCCGTGCTGCAACCGCGAACCAGGTTGACTTGTCATCTAGCTGGAGTGTATGTGCGAAATGATTGCCAACCATGGACTTGACCAAGCGTCCATCTGGGAACTCGACGGCTGTTGCTTCGTACGTGTGATTCACCGATGCGACCACATATCCCCGACTGGCGAGGTCTTCGAACAAGAAGGTGTAGTCGGTGAACGTCCCCGTGTATCCATGCGTGAAAACCACAACGGGATGCTTGCCAGTTGCTAGGGTCGCATCCCGGCAACTGTTGGTCTTCACTTGGGGTGCAGGAACCTTTTCAAGTTGCGCCAAATAATTCCAAATCCCTGGTGAAGTATATTCGGCGGGCGTGCAGTTCTTGCCAACGGCTGCGGGATACCAGAACCGCACCAGCAGCTCACGCTTCACGCCGTTCGCGAGATATGGATCAGAACGAGTCGCGTCTACAAGATCTACCAACTGAGTCCCAACCCTGTTAGACCCAGTGGGGCTTGGAACCGCTGCTATTCGATTTTCCGTTATCGCTGAGCGGAATTCGGTCCCCTGGGTACAAGGAGTGAACCTATTGCAAGCCTTGCCCGACAACGGTATTTGTTGTGGACTGGTAGTGTCACTATCCGTGATCGACAGAGTCCCGGTAAAGGAGCCTACACTTAGCGGCTCAAACATCACAGCGATGTTGCACGAAGCGCCAGACGCAAGGTTTGTCGAAAGGGCTCCCTGACACGGTGTAGTGATCGAAAACGGGCCCGCAGCTGTACCGGTGATGGCTTGGCCTGTAATGTTCAATACTGAACCACCCGTATTCGTTACCGTTTCCGACAGAGTCTTCCTCGGATGTGGAAACCCGGACCCAAGCTTCAGACTGCCAAAATTTAAGCCGGAGGGTATAAGCTTCACCGTGCCTGCTGTAAGGGTGATGGTTGCGCTGGCTTGCTTGGTGCTGTCAGCTACTGACGTGGCGGTGAGAGTGACAGTGGAATTGGTTGGAACCGCGGCGGGAGCTGCATATACCGTGGTATTACCACTCGCTGTCATGGCCTGATTGATCGTGCCGCACGCGTTCGGACACGTGGTTGTGCCCTGTGTCAGGGTCCAACTCACACCCTTGGTGCTCGGATCATTGTTAACGGTGGGGGTGAATGGAGTTGCGTTTGACGCCGTGGTTGCCCCTATCGGAATGGTTGCGCTGGGTGGCGAAACAGAGACCGTAATCGCCGGCACCAGTAGCTGTATCGAACCTTGTTGGTTGGGGTCTGAATCCGAAGTGGCGACAATGGTAACGTTTAGGTTACTGGCGGGCGGGGCCGAAGGTGCTGTGTAGCTAGTTGCACCTCCACTGGACGTGGCAGTAGGTGTAATGGAGCCGCAATCGGAGACACCGCACGCCTGTACGGTCCAGCTTACACCCTTGTTTGCAGGATCATCGCTCACCACGGCAACGATGTTAGGCTGTGTTTGTCCGAAGAGCACCGTAGTGTTGGGTGCAGTCACCGTCACCGAGATCGCTTTCACAGTGATGGTCATCGAAGCTTGGCCCGCCGGGTCGGCGACCGACGTCGCGGTAACCGTCACCGTCAAATCCGAGGGCGATGGCGGAGTCGGGGGTGCGGTATAGGTCGTTGGATTCCCACTGAGAGTTGGACCAGGCGGGATACTCCCACAAGACCCTGGCGAACACGAAACGCTCCATGTGACACCCTTGCCGCTGGGATCATTGCCCACTGTTGCCACAATATTCGGCACGGTTCCGGTGGCCTCGACGGTTGCCGTGGCCGGAGTGACAGAAATTGTGACGGACGGAACCGTGATGGACACAGTCGCAGATTTGGTCGAGTCTGCCAACGAGGTGGCTGTCACTGTCACGGTCAAATCGCTAGCCGGCGGCGTAGTTGGTGCACTGTAGGTTAGGTGGCGTCCAAAGGGTCCTGCTGCTTGAGGTTTCCAACCTGGGCAGCAGGAGAAATGGTGAACGTCACACCCATACTTGATGGGTCGTTGTTCACGGTTGCGCTGATCTGGACAACATTTCCTGCTCCCGCTTGCACTGCAGCCGCGCTTGAGGACACGGAGACCGTGATTGCCAAGACGGTAATGGTTGTGGACGCTGACTTGGAAGGATCAGCTAAAGAAGTGGCCTTGATGGTCACGGTGAGGTTATTCGCAGGCGGCGCACTCGGAGCAGTGTAGGTGGCGTTAAAGGTGGTAGTGCTCCCGTTCGCGGTTGGGTTCGCAGAAATGCTACCGCATTGTGCCGCGCCGCATGACGCTATCCAGCTGACGCCCATGCCAGATGAGTCGCCGGTCACCATTGCAGTAAAGGGGGCGGTTCCGGTTGCCATGACCGAGTTCGAGCCAGCCGAAACTGCCACTATGATGCTGGGAGTAATGGCCGACGAGCTGCCGCCGCAGCTAGTAATGACTATCGTTGAAGCAAGTAACAGGACTGTAGGAGCGAAGGAGACACCCTTCATGTGCGCCTCCGAGGTCAGCATCAAAACAGATGCGATCCGATAAGTCCTGAAGTTTACGGCTCTGTAAGAAATAAGAAAGACGCGCAACGCAGAGTGGGCTCGGCCAAACCCACGGACAGGATGTGAACGAAAACGCCCCTCAGCGCTGGGTATCCTGCGCCTAACGAAAGTGCATGTCAAGAAAAATGTACTGCTGGCGGTATTGGCCCGGTATGAGCCTTGCCATTCGGTTTAGCTCAGCGCGGATGGTACGAACGGCAAGGAGATAGGTGAAAACGGAAACATGGTGCCAGGGGCGGGAATCGAACCCGCACGTTCCTCTCGGCACTCGGGATTGTAGATTCCTCGTCCCCAATAATTATTGAGGTTTGCCCTGATATTGAGGTTTGCCGGGCCAATTCTCACGCCCTCCTGGGCAGACGCCGCCCGCCGTACATACTTGTGCCGGCCGTGCTGCGCTTCCAGCCGGCCGCGACGGCAGCCCGGCTGCTTGTTCGGGCGTGAAATAACGTATTATCACATCTTCCCCAATATATTTGACATGAGTCTTCCCGAGTCGCTGCTGCGGCGGGGGTCGGGGAATGAAATACCGCACCTTCACACCTTGTGCCAGGTAATCGAGTTCGTTCTCCCCGACCCATACCCATCGCGGTGAGGTGCTGGCAGCCTTGACTCCGTCTTTAGTTCCTGGCGGTGTCTGCGGCCTAGACACAGTCGCCGAATGTGGTTTCGCCGACGACGACACCTGTTGCTCGATGGCCGGCGAGGTTGCTGACGCCGATGCTCCCGGAAGCAACTCCAGATGGCGATCGCGGGACTCCGCATGCGAAGGAACACCCCCGGTCCTCGTCATGATCAAGTGAGCAGCCACAATCAGCAGCACCAATACCGGAACGGCCGCCCTTCGCGTGGCACGGAGACACCGCTCCCAGCTTGCATTTCTCCCCGCCCGCAATTTCCCGAGGGCCGCTTTTGCTAAGCCACTGAGGTGGGATTTCACGGCAGCCACAACCACTGGCGTGCTCTTCCGCCGCAGCCTGGCTAACAAGGCTGCAGACAACTGCACTCCTCGGCTGCGCAATTGCCGTGGCATCCACATCGCCGACTCCAGCCCGCGCGTTGCAAGCAACCGCAAATGCAGGCCGGTACGCCGGCTGGCAACCATCACCCCAGAGCCCACATCTTCAAGCCGGCGCGCTGCCGACCACATCCTGGCTGCGAGCCGCGCCGCAATCAGCCTTCCGGCTGGGCCCGCGGCGGCCCTGGAGGAATCCTCGGTCGCTGGCTCATCCGGCACTCGAAGCTGCATTTTCTCCGTCCCCACCTGTGCGATCGGCTGTTCTGCCGGCTCCACCGCGACCTCACAATCCTCCGCCTCCGACGTGCCATTATTCACAACAACTGGTGTTTTCGCTTCCCTCTCTGTCTCCTCCTGCAGTAGCAGAAAGACATTGGGCAGCTCACCCGCGTTTCCTGCCGCTTCAACCTCCGCCTCCGCTCCCCGTACCAAAGGACTCACAGGGTTCGACACCTCGCCCGTTGCAACGTCCCCCACAATCCCCAGACCATCGGGGACCGGTTCTGGTGTCGGCTCCATCGCGGGTTCCAGTTCAGCCATCGTGACCGTCCCCGCCCCGCACCCACTCTCTCCTCCGCCGTCTTCCGCCATCCTTCTCAGCGCGGGCATGATCTGGTCCATCGCCTCCAGCATGGCCGCCCGCTCCAGGCTCACGACCTGTCTTAGCTCCGCATCAGCCGTCCTGCGCAGCGCATGCGCCAGCAGGCCCGAGAGCAAGCGCACACACGTACCGTCCCGCTCTCTGAACGCGTTGGGTGCCGGGGAAAAGACCGCCAGAGCCCCCACAATGTCTCGACCCTGGTGGATGGGTGCCACCAGCAACGATTGCGCCGCAGCCGTATTCCGCCACCCATCCCGATTTGCTACCTCGCTCACCAGCAGCCGGGCCATCACCTCCTGGCGCAGGCCTTCGTCCCCGACGAGGCCGTCGGTGGCTGCGCGGCAGACAAAATCATGCTCGGTGAAGAACCAGACCGCGGCGCCCCTGGCCGGCGTCAGTAGGCGCGCCAGGCTCACCAGCCGCGACAGGGTCGCCTCGAGATCCACGGTCTCGGTTTCGATGGCCTGCTGCGTTTCTACCAGTTCCGAAAGCAGTCCGGCCTCCGGATCGTTAACGGATCCTTGCGGGATCTGTTCCTTGAGTTGCTGGACGAGCGACAGGGCCGAAAGAACCTGCTCAAAAAAGGGAGCGTCGAGGGCAAGGCGCTGGATCATACGTGCGGATTCCTGATTAGTATGCGCTCCGCCTTCGGCCCCGGAGTGTTTGGTTTCTTTATTCCTCTCGTTTGCTTCAGCAAAAGGACGAAATGGCTCGGGGGAGCGAGAACTGCACCCCAGCTAAGGCGAACATCTTAGCCTAGTTTCTGCACGAGATGTAGAAGAAATCGATCCTTATCCGCAGAAATTTGATGGGCAATTTGCTCCCGTTTCCGAATTGGATCTCAGTTCTTGTGCCAAGACCAGCGTTGCCAAACGAGGGGGGCCAATGTAGGAAAGAGTGCGGAACTCACGACCCGGCGGCCTATGCGTTAATGCCTGATCTCGACAGTTCACCTCGAAGTTCCCGAGCGTCTCCCTCGGTCCCTGTGCTCTGAGGCTCACGGACTGGGTCGCATTGCACTTGGGCCGTGAGCCGTTCTTCGAGTAACGAAAGTGCCTCGACTTCCTTTTGCACGCGTGCGAGATCTGCTTCTTTTTGCCGCAAAACGTCATTGAAATCCTTCATCAAAATCCCCCTTCAACCGTTTGCGTAGCACCTGGCATGCCACGTGGTACGTCACTGCGGCACAAGCGGCACAAGCAAGTTTCGTATGTGATTCTGGCTGTCCCCGAAGGTGCGAGGCGCCCATCCAGTCGCTTGGGACCGATCAGTGGTGGACGAACGGGCAGCAGTTGAATCTGCCTCTAGACTTCCCGTATAGGCACACAGCAGTGCGCTATTTGAGCGCGCAAACCGCGTGCCCGACGAAGGTTCGGTTGATGCTGATTTCCACTCGGTATGTGCTAACCACTGACGATTGGAGCGCCGCGCCGGGTCATCAGCCTTCCGTCCGGCCGTGTTTTCGATTTCACCTGCTCCCGCGACGGCAAGCAATCTGCAGTTGGGCAAGGACAATCCAAGCAGCGACGGCATCCCAGCCCGCAATTTCCACTGAAGTTGTTCTCTCCCCGGCTCCCCACCACGCGTTCATGGGTTCGGGATTATTGCCTGCACCACGCTAGAATGACTGCTCTCAATGCCATCCGCATTGACAGCAGTGGTCGAATAATAGTAGGTCTTCCCTGCCTGGACAGAGTCGTCAGTATAGGTGTCATTCGGATCCAGAATCGGGTTTATCTTCGTGTACGGGCCGCTGGATGTTCCACTTCGGTAAACGTTGTAGCCCACCACCACTGAGCTGCTTGGTGCCCAAGAGAGAGTGACACGGTGCTGGGACGCCGATGTGCCCGTTCCCGCGAGCGTTACGACTGTCGGAGAGCTGGAGGCATTGCTAACAAGGGAGATCGCGGCGGCGGTTTGTCCGGCGGTCCTGGGAGTGAAGCTCACGGTGAGGTTCGCGCTTTGGCCCGAGCCAATTGTCAAGGGGAACCCTCCGCTTAGACCAAACTCAGAACTGGTCGACGTTACGGACGTGACGGTTACGTTTCCCCCAGTGGCGTTCAGACTGATGGTAAGCGTCTTGCTTGACCCAACCGTCACGCTGCCAAAGTTTAGAGCTTCCCTACTCAGAGTCAGCTTGCTAGCAGCAGTGCCGTAGCCCCACACCGACATGGTCTCGGTTGGACTGGAGGGCTTCGTAGAGAACGAAATTTTTGCGCCGCCGGCCCCAGGCGATTTTGGTGCAAAAACGATGCTGAACGTAACGCTCTGCCCGCTCGCCAAGGTTAAGGGCGGATTCAACCCAATCAGGCTGAACCCAGCGCCGGTGACGGTAGCTTGAGAGATCGCCACAGCCGAAGGGCCAGAATTTTTCAACGCTACATACTGGGACTTGCTGCCTCCCACCGGCACATGTCCGAATCCGAGACCCGAAGGGTTCGCCGTGAGTAATTTCATTCCGGTCCCGTGAACGTAGACGTAGCAATTTGGATCGGATGCGTTGCTGGTAAAGGCAACATATCCTGTCAGGTACTTAGCGAGCAGAGGGCTAAAACTGACGCTGAACTTCACACTGCGGCCGACAGCCAACGTCAATGGGAGCTTCAGGTTGACACGAAATCCCGCTCCGCTCGTCTGCACGTTGGAAACGGTCAGACTGGCAGAGCCAGTATTGGTCAAGGTGGCAGGCAGAGTTTTCGTCTGCCCTCCTGTGACCTGACCGAACCACAGATTGGAGGGAGTACAAGTCAAACTGCCGGAGCTTGCAAACGCATCCCCACACGTAAGCAGGAACCAAACACCGGCGCACACGAAGAGAAGGGGCCTGGGCATTCCTGGGAACGAAGACATGTTGCGTCAGTCTGGGAGGGTTTTCGCACGCAGCCAAGGTGCGGGTAGGGCGCCTGAGTTACACGAAGGTTTGCAAATCTCTAGCGCCCGGACCCTTCCGGCATAAGCCACCCCTCAGGACGTTGGTTCAGCTCGGAGTGAACCGGGCACGATTTCTCGATCGCCCGGGATGCGTTCACAGTGGGGACAATTCATCCTCCTTCTCATCCTTCTTGTCCTTAGGCAGCTTTCTTTCGAGAAACTCCCTAGCCAGGTCCTTGCCGCCGACGCCAAAGGCAATTGCGAGTCCGAGCATCACAGCACCAAACACAATCGCAAAAGCGATCAACATCGTCTGCTCTGCAAGACCAAGTACTTCGAACACCATGGAGAGAGCGAAAATGCTGATGATGATCCGGATCGATATGCTCAGGAGTCGTGAAGACCGGAAATTTGCGTTCACCGCCGCTAGTAGCGCCGCGCGGGAGAAGAAACCGGCTGCCAACGAACCAAAGAAGAGAATGATCAGCGCGGCAAACAGCCGGGGTAGGAACAGAAAAAACCGCGAGATGTATTCTTGCAAACCCACAATCCCTAGTACGCTCACGCCGAGGAGAATGAAGCCGACCCAGGCCACCCAAAACACAAGGCGACTCAACAGCTCGGTGGAAGACGGTAATGCCGCCTGGTTCAGCAGTTGAGTGGCCCCGGCATTTTCCGATAGTTTGGAGAATTTCGTCAGCCTGAGGATACCGCGCACGACCACCTTCAGGAGATAGGCAACCAGCCAGCCTACAAGGGCAATGATTAACATCACAATCAGACGGGGCAGGTAGTGCGCAAAGCCTCTGACCAGGTCTTGCCAGGCTTGGGTCAGTTCGCTGATGATGATTTCCCGCATTGGTGCCCTCACTTTTGATCAGCCCAGATTTCGAGCAAGTACGGTTTTAATGCTTCGAACTCGCCGCATACAGACTCCACACTCTTCTCTATGTCATCGCCGCCACCATCTCGATTCTCCAGCAGGAAGCTCAGTGTTCTTCCCCGATAGAGGGGGACCAGGGCCTGGACAATGTGATCACGGCTGATGACGGACTTGTGGAACGAGGAAGCGAATTCAAATACGGTCCTGGCCCACACCTCGGCTGGATAACTGAACTCACCGAGTTCGAGAGTGGCGATTCGTTGCAGCTCCGAAAGTGTCGAAGCCGAGAGGATGGAGCGAAAAACAGGATCTAATTGGGACACCCCAGTAGCAAACATCTCCCGTAAACGTTTCCGATTGATGTGGGTAGATTCCGGCATGACTTCTGATTGAGCACCGAAAGTGGGAACCGGTTGGGAGCCGACAACTGTACTCCAAACTGGAAAATGAATGTCCAGGGAAGAAAACAGAGCGCCTACAGTCCGGCGCATGGCCGCGACCACATCGCTTGCACTCTGACCCGGCTGCGTCTTGGTGCCGAGAAATGACTGGCAAATTCGGTATTTTCCTGTGATAGCCGTGATGGTGAGGTAGAATTCGGCACCGATTCTGCCCCATTCGTCGTTCCAGACTTCTTTGCCCAGGAAATCAGTTGCGAGTCGGCCCGAGATAGCGAATTCCGGGGCGTAGGGTTCCCGGATTCCATAACCGTAAATGGCACGCGTCATGGGGTAGAGCAGATTCCGCATGAGGACGCCTTCAAACTTTTGTCTGCGATAGATTGGAGAAACCAGATCGAAACCATCGCGGTAGATGGGAGCGACAAGGTGTTGCAGCCAGTCCGGCTCTATGGTCGTCGAATCGGGTGAAACCAGCACACATGCCTTGGCCCGGAGCAGATCGCCGGCCGCCAAAATTGTTCGCAGCGCAGTTCCGGGCTCGGGCGTGCGGGCATACTGCGTGCTGATTGCGTGCAAGGTACGTAGCGCATACACTTTCGACGCTGTCCACACATCATCGATTGAGGCGCCGGTTACCAATTCCGGAGTCCCATCTTGCGATCCAGCATCGGCATTAATGATGACAACCCGTTCCCTGGGAAAGCACTTGAGAATGCCTGCTTGAACACCACCGAGGACCGGCTTGATACTGTCTGCATGATTGTGAGTCGGCAGACCTACCAGGATGTCGACCTCGCCTACATTGATGAGCTGGCGAAGAAAATCATCTGTCAGAATCATGTTTTCCGCCAATTCAACCCCCGAGCGAAGCCTTGCATCGGTGAATCACCGTCTCCTCCAACCGGCACGCAACGCCTCATAGCTCAGATTCGCCGTAGCCGGAACCAATAAAACTGATAAGGGCCCATGGTCAGAAGGTAAGGCAAATCACCGATGCGAGGAAAAATGTTTCTGCCAAACATCTCAATCAGAATATTTCCTTTGTAGGGTCGCAAATCCAGTTCGACCGCTTGCGCGGAATTAGAGAGATTGTTCACCACCAGAACTGTCTCCTCGTTCCATTGGCGGACATAAGCCAGAACCCGGTGATTGGCGGGGTAAAGAAACTGGATCGAGCCCGAACCGAACACTGGGGTTGAACGGCGAATCCGGATGGTGTGCTGCATCCAGGAGAGCAGTGAGTGTTCGGTGCGCTTTTGAGATAACACGTTCACCGCAGGGTAGCCGTAAACAGGGTTGAGAATCAGCGGCGAGTACAGACTTTCCGGATCAGCGTTTGAAAAACCTCCATTCCAGCCGCCGCTCCACTGCATCGGAGTGCGTACTCCGTTGCGATCTCCGAGATAGATATTGTCCCCCATGCCGATCTCATCCCCGTAGTAGATGATGGGAGTGCCGGGCAGCGACATCAGAATGCCATTCATCAATTCGATCCGGCGCCGATCATTGTCGAGCAGCGGAGCTAGGCGCCGCCGGATGCCAAGATTCAGTCGCATGGTCGTGTCCCGGGCGTAAAAGTCATACATGTAGTCGCGTTCCATATCCGTAACCATTTCCAGCGTCAATTCGTCATGGTTACGCAGAAAGAGGCACCACTGACAGGAAGGAGGGATCTCTGGCGTCTGTTGCAGAATTTCTGTAATTGGCTTCCGGTCCTCCAGTCGCAACCCCATGAACATCCGCGGCATCAACGGAAAGTGAAAGGCCATGTGGAATTCGTCGCCATCGCCAAAGTACGGCCGAAGATCCGCTGGCCACTGGTTAGCCTCCGCTAGCAGAATCGTGTGGGGGTAATGCTCATCAACCTTCCTGCGCAGGCCCCGCACCACTTCGTGCGTCTCCTGTAGGTTCTCGCAAGACGTCCCCTCGCGCTCGATGAGATACGGAACAGCATCCAGCCGAAAACCGTCTACCCCGAGATCCAGCCAGAACTTCATGACATTCCAGATCTCTTCTTGTACGGCGGGATTGTCGTAGTTCAGATCAGGCTGATGGCTGAAGAAGCGGTGCCAATAATAGGATTTGGAAACCGGATCCCAGGCCCAGTTCGACATCTCGGTATCGAGAAAAATGATTCGGGCTCCACGATATCTGGTATCGGTATCGCTCCAAACATACCAGTCCCGCTTTGGGTTGTCCCTAGAACTCCGAGATTCCAGGAACCAGGGGTGTTGATCAGAAGTGTGATTGGCGACCATTTCGATGATCACGCGGATGTCATTGTCATGAGCAATCGATAGAAACGTCTTGAAGTCTTCCAACGTTCCGTAGCTGGGATGAACGGACTTGTAATCAGAGATATCGTAACCATCATCCCGCAAGGGAGAGGGGAAGAAGGGCATCAACCAGATGGCGTTGACGCCAAGTTCTCTGACATAATCCAGCCTCTGGGCGAGACCCTGGAAATCTCCAACACCATCTCCGTTGCTGTCAGAGAAGGTGCGCACGTGGACCTGATAAATGATTGCGTTCTTGTACCAGCCTGCTTCCCGCGTTAATGGCAACGGTGTTCCTCCCGAACCATAGCCTGCTCGCCTGAGCGCGAGTCAATAGAATAGCAACCCTCGAGCGATCTATCCTGTTTTTGGCTAAAGCCCACCCAATCAGCAGCATAAGCAGCAGAAGGTCGGGATCAGTCGATGGTCGGCCAGTCTCGCTCTAGCTGTCATTCAATTCTCCCGCACAAACTCGAGACTAATGTGCTGCTCGATTCCGCCGCAGCAGATGATTCCCGGAACTCGATCTGCTTTCAGTTCGACCATTTGCTCCTGCAGGTGCCCAGTGGCCCATGCGTTTTAAGGATTTTGTCGAGGGTGGCCTGGTCGGATCTCTACGGCCGCACGGGGTGCAGTTTAGGGAAGCAGCCAACCGAACTACGACGGCCCGGTTAGGACGGAAGCCCTTCTGATATGCGCTTTCTCCACCAGGCCTGCCCGAAGATGCACTGCTATTTCCTCTGCAGAGGTGGGGCAGATGAAAATTCAGGAAGCTGTCCGGCCTGGGGCGAAAGCCCGCGCTCATGTTGTACGTTACTGTGCCCAGGTAACGATGCCACCACGCGCTTGCAATCACCTTTGACGTGCCTTCAGTTGATCAAGCTTTTGCTTGAGCTGTTCAAGCTTCTGCCCAGCTTCACCGAGCTTGCCTTCCGCTGTTAGTCGTTGATAATCCGCTAGGTCCTTGGCAGCTCCCTCGATGAGTGCGTTCAGATCCGCGCCAGTCTTGGTCGCTGCGACGGATGCTGCTGTGCTTTTTCCGGGCTCGACGGCGGCCGCTGCGGCGCTTAACGACGAGGCCTCTCCGCCGAATAATGCCTTCATGGCCGACTCGAAGGTGGGCCCGTATGCGAGACGGTCTTGCAGCGCGAGCACGACCAGACGCAGCTCTGGCATAGGACTCCGCTCAGCCTGCAGGTAGATCGGCTCTGCATACAAGAGCGCGCGCCCGCAGGGAATCACAAGCAGAGTTCCGCGCCGCACGTGGGAGCCCTGCTGATTCCACAGAGTCAGTTGTCCCGATAGCTGCGCGTTCTGATCGATACGCGCTTCGATCTGCAAGGGGCCGTCGACCAGCTTGGTCTTCGGAAAGTCGTAGACTAGCGAAGTACCATATTCGGCGTCGTCACTGCGCCCGGCAATCCAGCCAATCAGATTGTTTCGATTGGCCGGCGTGAACGGCAGGATGGTCACGAATTCGACGGTGGTTTCGCCCGGCAGTTTCATCAGCACAAAGTTCGGCTCCATCGCCAGCGTCTTTTGCTCACCAGACTCGCTCATGCCGACTTCCGCAGCGACGGTCCACAGATCCTCCCGGTTGTAGAAAACCTCCGGATCTGTCATGTGATAAAGGCCGTACACAGCGGCCTGCAGCTTGAGCAACATCTCGGGGTAACGCACGTGTTTCCTCAACGCTGGGGGCATGGCAGCCGCATCCTTAAATAGGGAAGGAAACATTTGGCGGTAGGCCATGATGATAGGATCCTGCGCGTCAAACACATAAAAGGTAGTGGTCCCATCGTAGGCATCGATGAGCACCTTAACACTGTTCCTCATGTAGTTAATGCGATTACCGCCGAGAGAATAGTGGCTCGAGTACGGATAGTTGTCGGATGTCGTAAACCCATCCATAATCCACGACAGCCGCCCATCGTCACCCACGATGATGTACGGATCCGATTCGTAAGTAAGAAATGGCGCCAGTGCTACTAGCCGATCGCGCACGTTGCGACGCATGAGCAGTCGGCTCTGCGGGTTGATGTCGTCGCTGAAGGGCAGCTTCGTCACGTCCCCTTGGTCGAAAGCGATAAGAATGCGGCGCAGAAATCCGCCGAGGAGGATTCCGCCGCTGCCCTGATACGAGGTCATGTTGTTGGTCTGGCCTTGGGGGTAATTGAATTCCTGTTGCCGCGTCTTCACGTACACGTCGGTGTTGGTCAGTTCACCGAAGTAGATCTCCGGACGCGTCACGTTGATACTCTTTTCCGTGCTTTGGATGGGCATGTTACTAAGAATGAGTGTGGGCAATCCTTCTGGAGTGAAGCCATTCACGGGGTTCATGGTGATGCCGTAGCCATGAGTGTAAATCAGCTTCTCATTGATCCAATTGCGGCTGCTTTCCGGGAGCTTATCTGCGCTTAGCTCACGCGTGGCCAGCATTACCTGCCGCATGGTACCGTCGATTTCATAGCGATCGATGTCGATGTCGGGAAAGTCATAATAGGTACGGATTTCCTGAATCTGACGCAACGTGTCCTGGAGCGCCCGCCAATCCCACAAGCGAATGTTTTGCAGCGTAGCCCGATTGTTCGCCGGGTCGCTCGCTTCGACTGTGGTCTCGGCGGGAAATTCTCGCTGCGAGACACGGTCCAATCCGTAGGCTTGCCGCGTCAGGTTGATGTTATAGGTGATGTAAGGCCGTTCACGAACCAACTCGTTCGGCTTAACGATAAAGTTGCCGACGTACCAGCCTATTACTTGAAGGACGAGATAACAGAGCACGGCCGGAACGACCGCCGCGGCGAGCCAGCGCCCGCGCGGCACGGCCCCGAGATTTACGGCTGCAATGGCACCACCCAGAATGAGCGCGGCACAGACCACAAGCAAGCCGGTAAGCGTGACGTGCGCATCGGTATAAGTCACGCCATCAAAGATCGTATGCTCGTCAAACAATGTCTCGAATCGGCCGATATACACACGCATCGCGAGGATCGGCAAGCAGCACGCAAACGCAATCGAGAACCCGCGCCAGGGCAACGGGAGGGATCTGCCTGCCCGGCCAGCAAACACCCGAGTGCTGCCGGTAATGAAAACGAAGAACAAGGCGACTGCACACGCGATCACGGCCAGCGTCAGCAGCCAGCCCGTGACCAATTGCCATGCCGGGAGAGTGAATAGATAAAAGTGCAGCGACTTGCCAAAGATCGGATCCACAGTGCTGGAGGTGTGCGGCGCATACCAGTAGAGCGCGAACGTCGGCCATTCCGTCATCATGCCGGCGCCGGTCACAACGGCAATGACAAGGGCGATAATGAGCACGATGAGACTCAGGATGCGCTCTACCGGCAATTTCACCGGTTGACGTCCGACGAAAATTATGCCGCCGTTCAGCAAATTGGGCTGGTACGCCCGCCGCAGCGCGAGAAACCATCCATACAGAATGAGAAATGTGGCGGCGAAAAACGCCGCAAAGACTGCCCACTGAAGACTCAGTGTTTTGCGGAATACGTCTTCGTATCCCAGCGATCCGAACCAGAGGGCGTCGACGTAATACGACAACGCGGTCCGGCTACCGAAAAAGAAGACGGCAATTAAGGCAAGAACCAGGAACAGCCGGCGGCGCCGTGACGGATATCTCGGCCAATCGATGGACTCGGGCATCTTTACTCCACTTTCACCACCGCCCCGGGGATGATGTCGAGTAGCACGCCATGGCCCCCAAGCGATTTGATACGGGTTTCGTTCCGATGGTGCGCTGAGGTCTCATGACGATCTCAACTAGCGTGCCTGGCCCCCAAATCTGAACGGGAAGAACCGATAAAGTTTCGCACCAAAGCGGCGATCTCATCTGCAGCCGTGTCCTGTGCAAAATGACCGGGGTCGAGAACGTGAACTTCAGCATTTCGCACGTCGTTGCGGTAGCGCTCGGGCTCTGCGAGATCAAACGAGAGGTCATACCTGTCCCAGATCACCAACAAGTGCGGCTGTTTCTCGCGCATCTTAAGTCCCGTTGCACTCATCGACCTGTGACCGGGGGTTTTGAGTCTAGCCAACGTCAAGCAGGAAGAGATTAGGCTCTCCGATTATCGGCAAGACCCAGAGATGCAGCACGCTGCCTTCCTGCAAATCGCTGTAAAGCAGAAAGCGTCCATCGAAGAACCGGTCACTGCCTTGTAGACAACGCCCATCCCGCCGCTGTCCACTTTTTCCAGGGCTGCGGCAGCGCGAAATGGTCTGCCACCCGGGGTAGCTTAGAGCGCCATCTTAGGGCGGTGTCACTCTCAAGTCAACGCGGAGCAGCACTGGCTGGCAGGAACCTAAGTGCGCCTGATGGTTGGGGCAGCCCACCACTTCTCCGCGCCTTCCGCCCTTCGCGCTCCCGCATTCCTACCCTCGCCGCGCGTCCAAGACGCTTTCCCATTCCTCTGGCGAGAACGCGGCCCTAGCACTCATCTGCCTCGCTCCGAGGCCCTTGCTTCCCCGAGATACCCTCGTCGCGGTTGTCCAAGTGTTGGACTCAAATTGATGTCGACAGCCAGGTGCGATTGACCCATGGAAGTGTGCTCGATAAGATTGGCCGGCGTGCCGAATTCACTCTTCACCAAGGCTGAGTGGCACGAAAATGGGGACCCCGATTTATTCAAGGAGCACAGCATGGCGATCAGAACCTTGTTCAATGGTGCCAAGTTCATCGGTCAGGCTAAAGGCGATCGTCGTAACTATTATGTCTTTTCGGCCGATGATGGCTACCTGGTTGTCGCCCAGAGGTCGTTGAGGAATTTTGCCTTGACCCTGGTGCAGAGAGAAGCGCCCGACGTGATTACCAAAAAATTCAAGGGTAAACGGGTGACCGTGCAAACTTTGAAGTCACAAGGCCATCGCCCCGATCTGTTTGGCGAATACTTCGACCGGTTGAATGCACTCTACGTCTTGGTCGCATCGGGCCGCGCCACGAAACTTAGCGCCAGATCGGGCAGGGCGATGCTATTCAAAATCAAGACAGCATAGAGCCTGGATGGGCACGCCAGCGCTATCATGCGAAACGGTTTAATAAAGGCAAGCCTTTGGGGTGGTCCAACCCGCTAGCGGACAGGAGAAAAAAGATCATCACGGCTTTGTCATTTCCGCCAAGCCTTGGATGCGGCAATGGCCATGCCCTATCGGGTTAACAATCTTTGGAATCGTTACGGCAATATGCATTCCAGGCGGCTGGTACCTTCCTTTATTACCGGATCAGGCCCTTTGTTTGGTGACGCCTCGGCAAGACCCCGAAGGCCTCGCCTTTGGCTGGTTGTTCCTGCTGGCTCCAATCAGAATGGTTGTCCGGGTTTGATCACGCCGCTGTGTGACGGTGATCACATCGAAGCCATTGACGGAGCCGAGGGAATATGCGGATTCTCTTGGATTAAACGCGATGGCCATCGACTTGTACCGCTTTCTCGACTTTGCGTCGCGACAGGTGATGAAGGCTTGGGCATCTCGGCAGGAGTCCGTCGCGGTCCCGTTCACACCGCTGACGAAGCCGCTACGCGAGTGCACTGTCGCGCTTGTCTCGACTGCGGGCGTGGCATGCAACGATGATCGGCCCTTCGACCAGGAAGGCGAAAGGCGTAACCCATGGTGGGGCGATCCTACCTTCCGCGTGATTCCCCTCGGAACAACAGAGAAGGACGTCAGACTTTATGACATGCACATCGACCCGCGCTTCGGCGAATCCGACCTCGACGTCGTGCTGCCGATGCGCCGCTTAACCGAGCTTCACAGCGATGGTGTCATCGGACCTCCCGCAGCCAGGCACTACTCGATAATGGGCTACATCCTTGAGCCAACCGAACTGGTCGAGAAGACGGCGCCCGCTATCGCCGAGTGCATGTGCGCCGAGCGTGTCGATGCCGCCGCGCTGTTTCCTGCCTGACCGTTCTGCTGCCGGTCCGTGGGACTGGTCCAGCGAGTGATCGAGGTCAGCGGTATCCCGACAGTGGCGCTCTCGATGATCCCTGATTTGACCCGAGCGCTCGCGACCGCGGCCGCACCTGACACCTACGTAGAGCTTACATTCGAGTGGCCGGAGTCGCCGGCCGAGGCTCGCAACGCTTGCAGGGACCTCCCCGAGCCGCCCATCGTCGTACTGTTAAAGAAAAAGCCGTGGTTGCTGGAAAGACTCTACAGCGGACGTGTCCCTGACGCCAAAGTCGCAGGTTAACTTGGCATTTTTCCGAAGGGTCACGGTTCTTCAAAGCGCCAGAAACAGGTTTCAGGCCCCGCATATCTCTGCACCCTACACCGCTTTCATCCGCGCGGCCGACGCCGGCCCGCATCCACGGCATTGGCAGGCGCGGGCGGAGTTGGCCCGTGTTGAAGACGCGCATGATTGAGAAATTATGTCTGCCGCGGAATCAGTGTTAGCTTTGTTCTTGGTCCGCCAATCCCTGCAAACAGTCACCGTGCGAGCACTACACAGAGAGTGGATTAGGGTCATCTGGCGCAGCGGAGCGCTACTGCTCGCAGGGGTTTTCATGACCTGGCCCGCACTGTATAACCGGTATCCCGTGCTGTACCCAGATTCGATTTCGTACCTCGAAGGCGGCCGCCTGGTCGCGCGCGCCATATTCCTGCATGAATTTTCGACTAACTATGGCGGACGGTCACTCATCTACAGCCTTGGTATCCTGCCGATGCACTGGAACATCACCCCTTGGCCGGTTGTCGCCTCGCAGGCCCTGCTCACGGCATACCTCATCTGGCTCGTCGTACGATCAATCGTGCCGCGGAGAACAGTGATGAGCTATCTTGCTCTCCTCATACCGCTCAGTCTGCTTACCAGCCTCGGCTGGTTCGTTAGCCTGATCATGCCTGACATTCTGGGCCCAGTGCTGTATCTCTCTATTTATTTGCTTGTGTTTGCCGGGGAGACCCTCTCTCCCAGAGAGCGTTTGGCCGTAGTCCTGATCGCCTGGTGGGCGGTGGCTTCGCACATCACGCATCTGATATTGGCCAGTGGCCTGTGCGCTCTTTTAGTCGCTGTGCTGCTTCTTCAGCGCCAGCCAGTTCGCAGATGGCTGGGAGTCATCAGCAAAGTGGCGATGATCATTTTGCTTGCGGCGGCAGCACACCTGGCGCTGCATACGTATTTATATGGCAGACCGTCGCTGACTGGCAGAAGGCCGGCCTTCTTGATGGCCCGAGTGATCGCCGACGGCCCGGGGCGATGGTACCTGCAGCAGCGTTGTGGGGAAGTGAAGTTCGCCATCTGCGACCATGTGCACCAGATCCGGAGTGGTATGAGCTCAGACGACTTCCTCTGGGAACGACAAGGAATTTGGGACAGTGCTTCGCCGACTACACAGGAACGACTGCGCGCCGAGGAGACGTCATTCGTTCTCGCCACTCTGCGCACCTACCCGCGCGCGGAGCTAGCCATCGCAGCGAACAACTTCTGGGAACAGCTTAGGACTTTTGCCCTGTGGGGTTACGGCCCGGACCCGTGGATCTCGGAGGCGTTCGATCGGGCGCTACCTGGAGCACGATCGCGATACCTGCAAACTCGGCAAGCGCAGGGCGCTCTACCTGGTGAATTCTCCACGACAGCGCAAAACTGGATGGTGATGACAGCACTCGGGTTGATCCTTGCCCTCACCACGTTAAGGTACCGGCATCTATCGTCGCGACTCGTGGGGCTGACCGTGATAATAGTTTCAATGACGATCGCCAACGCGTTGGTCACCGCCGTCTTTTCCTTGGTCGAAGATCGGTACCAGAGCCGCGTGATCTGGTTACTGCCCCTGCTGGCAGGGCTATTCGTACTAGAATGGCTAGATTCCCGACGCGTTGAATCTCTAGGGGGCTTTCCCCGCACTCCTTAATGTGCGCCCGTGCAACTGGGCGGTGCGGTTGTTCTGCGAACCTGCCCGGCACAGAGTCTTGTCCCGCTGGTCGGATTCAAGCAGTTGGTGGAAGAATTAAGATAAGCACCCGCGAACCGTCTCGTTCGGGAGGTCGTTAGATGCCTGCTAGCAAACTGGAATTCTCTCCAAAACTCTACGCACGAATTGGTGGCGTGCTGTATCTGTACATCATCGTCGCGGGCCTCTTCGCCGAGTTATTCGTGCGGGGCAAGCTCGTGGTTTCAGGGGACGCTGCCGCCACGGCCAGCAACATCATGGTTTCCCAGTTACGCTGGCGCATTGCTTTCTCTGCCGAGGTGCTCTGGCTGGCGTGCGCTGTCGCGCTCACGATGATCTTCTATGTGCTGATGAGGGTTGTGAACAGAAACATCGCGCTGATGGCGGCATTTTTCGCACTCATGTCGATCGCGGTGGAAGCCATGAGCACGCTGCTTCACTTTGCCCCGCTGCTGGTTTTGAGAGGAGCAGGTTATCTGAGAGTGTTCGACGCGCAACAGCTGAATGCGTTGGCTCTGCTGTCGGCGGAACTGTTTGAATATGGCTTCGGCATCAGCCTGGTGTTTTTTGGGTTCGAGGAGTTGTTTCGCGGATATTTGATGTTTCGATCCGGGTTCTTCCCCAGCTTTCTGGGCATTCTGGTGGTTATTTCCGGCTTGAGCTATTTGCTCAACAGTTTCGCACTCTTCCTGAGTCCCGCGTTTTCGGCAATGGTCTCGTCATTTGCTCTCGTCGGCGCAGGGCTTCCGGAGATGATCTTCTGCCTGTGGCTGATCGTGGTGGGCTTGAACCTGCCGAAGTGGCAGGAAAGGGCAGATCGTTCCTACGCTGTTAGCGAGCCTTGAAAGCCGGGGCCATCAATTGCGGCACTGTGCATGCTCCCGACCGCCCAGCGACTCCGGGAAAGCCCTTCTGGCGCTGCCAATGGTAGCCTGATTGGGTGACGAAGGACACGCCCAGCCTAACCCTGTCAATTGCGGGATACGAAGTCCGCATAACAAATCCCGAAAAATTGTACTTTTCGCAGGCGCAAATCACCAAACTTGACCTCGTGCGCTACTATCTTTCGGTTGCGCCGGGTGCGCTCGCCGGAATCCAGGATCGGCCGATTGTTCTTAAGCGCTTTGTCAACGGCGCTGAGGCAGACCCTTTTTACCAAAAGCGTGCGCCGGCTCAACGTCCCTCCTGGCTGCGCACAGTTATTCTGTCATTCCCTTCCGGCCGAACTGCAGAAGAGATCGTGGTCGACGATGCGGCCGGGCTCGCTTGGATCGTGAATTTGGGCTGCATCGAACTGCATCCGCACCCTGTGCGCTCCGCCGATCTGGAGCACCCTGACGAACTGCGTATCGACCTCGACCCGATTCCCGGTGTGAGCTGGCCCGATGTGCGGCGCGTGGCGCTCGAAGTGCAGGGCCTACTCGACGAACTAGGTCTTCGGGGATGGCCACAAACCAGCGGCTCGCGCGGCATGCACGTAAACGTGCGCATCGAACCGCGCTGGACATTCGCTGAGGTGCGCCGGGCGGCCGTGGCGTTCTCGCGTCAGGTAGAGCGACGCGCGCCAGCTCTCGCCAGTTCGAAGTGGTGGAAGGAGGAGCGCCATGGCGTGTTTCTCGATTACAACCAGAATGCGAAGGACCGGACCACGTGCTCTGCGTATTCGGTGCGCCCACTTCCGGACGCGCGGGTTTCGACGCCGCTTCACTGGCACGAGGTGCCCGATTGTAATCCCGCAGATTTCACAATATTCACGGTTCCGGATCGCTTTGCAAAATTAGGTGATCCCCACGCGAACATGAACGACGCTCCTGGTTTGCTCGACACACTGCTCGAACTTGCAGCGAAAGACGAAGCTGCCGGTCTCGCCGATGCACCCTGGCCACCGCACTTTCGCAAAATGGAAAAAGAAGCTTCACGGGTGGCGCCGTCTCGTGCCAGATCAGCTGCAAGTAAGCCTCGCGTCAAGATGCCGCTCATCGTTGTTGCCAATTCTCCCGACAAAGCGGCGGCACTGGCAGGTCTCGAAAGATGGAAGGCAAGACATGCGCGGGTCGCCGAATTCCTGGCAGTTGATGACGTACTGGTGGACTCGATGCGCGGCAGAACATCCACATGGACACGCGTCAGAGTCAATCTACGTCATGTGCCAGAAGAGGCGCGGCCGCCGCAGGAAACTCCCGATCCCGATGATGATCCCACGCGTGAATGGCGCGAATGGCGCAGGAGGACAGATAAGTAGATGGCGCAACCTATCGACCCTGCGGAAAAATTACCGCTAACTGTTGCGGCGGAACGACTTCGAGCTGCGCATAGGTGCAATCGCCAGGCTTCTTATCCGTTCGCCATCTTCGGAATTGCGCCATGTGGCGAAATCGGTCCCCTTGCATGTGTTCGTAGGCGACTTCCACGACCAACTCGGGCCTCAGAGGTTCCCAGGATAGATCCTTGCCTTGACTCCAGCGGCTCTGGCCGCCAGGCATACGTCTGGCTTCCAGGGCCTTGGTGCTGTGATCGGCCCATGCCCTCCACGGATGACCAAGGAGGGCATCTCTGCGGTAAGGTTGAAGGAAATCCACGAGTTCTCGGCGCGTGGTGGCGCTAAAGCTTGCGCACACTCCGACGTGCTGCAAAGTGCTGGAAGCATCAAACAAGCCAAGCAACAGCGAACCAACCATTTCGTGCTCAACCTTCTTGTACCAGCGAAATCCTGCAACCACACAGTCGCACTCCCGCTCGTGCTTGACCTTAAGCATCACACGTTTGTTGGGCTCGTAGGTTCCCGAAATATCTTTGGCCATGACTCCGTCAAGGCCGGCTCCCTCGAATTGACGGAACCAGTCAGCGGCAATAGTGCGGTCGTCGGTTGCCGGCGTTAGATGGATGGGCGGCACGGCCGACGAAAGCAGCGATTCCAACTTTCGGCGCCGGGATCGGAATGGTTCGCCACAGAGATCCCCGTCCCCTAGGCAAAGGAGGTCGAAGAATACCACCGACGCAGGAATTTCACCGGACAGAATTGTCACGCGGGATGCGGCTGGATGGAGACGAAGCTGTAGGGCCTCAAAATCGAGTCCCTTGTTCTTGACGATGACAATCTCTCCGTCGAGGATGCAGCGAGCAGGTAACGTCGAACGCAACGGCTCAAGAAGCTCGGGAAAATACCGGTTCAGCGGCTTCTCATCGCGACTCTGGATTAGGATTTCGTCTCCGTCACGAAACACTAGTGCACGAAACCCGTCCCACTTCGGTTCGAAAATCCAGTTTCCGGCAGCTGGTAGTTCGTCCACTCGCTTGGACAGCATTGGCAGTATCGGCGGGTTAATGGGAAGGCGCACGCCTCATGGTATACCGGTGCGGCACACCTCACACGGGATTTGATCAACACCAACGTGCTGTCTTGTGATACCGCCATCCTGCCGTGACGATCTCTTGACCAAATACCGTTTGACAGATCGACGGCGCTTGCCTAATATTCAACCGAATGGTTGAACGTCTGCGGTCCGCTGAACTGGATCGGATTTTCTCCGCACTCGCGGATCCCACGCGACGCGCGATTCTGCGGGCGCTCACGCGTTGTCCAGCCACCATCAATGAAATCGCCAGGCCCTTTCCGTTTTCACTCAATGCGGTTTCTAAACACGTCATGGTGCTGGAACGCGCAGGACTGTTACGGCGCGAAATCAAGGGACGCGAACACTTCTGCTGGATCGAGCCGCGTCCTTTGCGCGAAGCAGATGAGTGGTTGGAGTATTACCGGCAATTCTGGGAACAGCGGATGGACACACTGGAAGCGTATGTCGCTCGAAAATACCAAGCTTCAAAGAGGAAGGTCTAGGCATGGAAACAACCACTGACAACAGGCATCGGATTCAGGTGCGCCGGAGAATGCCGGCGCCTCGGGAAGTCGTGTATGAAGCGTGGACCGATCCGGAAGGCTTGAAGGCATGGATGTGCCCGGGGGATGTGCTCTCGGCTGAGGCTACCCTTGATTTAAGGGTCGGCGGTTCGTTTCGCATCACGATGCGAAGCAAAGAACAAGTGCACGAGCATGTCGGGACCTATCAGGTCGTTGAGCCGCCGGCGAAACTAAGCTTCACTTGGTCGGGGCTGGACCATCCGAACGAAATAACGCTGGTGACGGTGGAGTTCATCCCTCATGGCGCTGAAAGCGAATTAGTCATTACGCACGAGCGCTTCACAAAGGCAGACGTGGCCCAGCGCTATGAAATGGGCTGGGGGACCATCGCACGAAAGCTTGCCGGGTATCTCGCAAGCAATCGTAGCGAGAGGGTAGTGCAGCGGGCCTAGGATTGCAGGAAATCAGCAGCGGGAGTGAGATTGTGAAACTACAAGACAAAGTGGCGGTCATTACCGGGGGCAATAGCGGAATCGGATTGGCGATAGCGCGCGAGTTCAAGAGCAACGGCGCGAAGGTAGTGATTTTCGGCCGTAGCCAGCGAACCCTGGATCAAGCCGCCCAAACCCTCGGGGACGTGCTCGCTGTTCACGGCGATGTTCGTAAGATGAACGATCTCGAACGCCTGTTCGAACAGACGGCTAAGACATTCAGCAAAATCGATGTTCTAGTCGCCAATGCCGGGATTGCCAAGTTTGCTCCCATCGAGACCATGCCTGAGGGCTTGTTTGACGAACTCTCTGACATTCTCTTCAAAGGCCTATTTTTTACGGTGCAAAAGGCACTGCCCCATATGCGCGGTGGAGGATCGATTATCCTCGTCGGCTCGGCCGACTCCGACAAGCTTGGACGCTTCGGCACTTCGATTTACTCCGCTGCGAAGGCCGCCGTACGTTCGTTGGCGCGTTCCATGGCGCTGGAATTACTGCCCCGCCGCATTCGCGTCAACGTACTAAGTCCCGGTATGACCGACACGCCCATTATCAGCCGCGAAGGCGGACCACCGGGCATGACTCCCGAGCAACTCGCGGCCGTTATCACCAGCACCATCCCGATGCGACGACGCGGCACGCCGGAAGAGATGGCCAAAGCCGCCTTGTTTCTCGCCTCAGACGACTCCAGCTACTGTCTCGGATCAGAAATCCTCGTGGATGGCGGAATGACACAACTGGTGAACCCAGCATGATTAGTCTCGTAGTCTCGATCATCGAGTGTGAGTTGAATCATGGAGAAATTTATGGCTGAAATCAGGCACCAGATACCGATGAAAGCTTCACCTCAAAGAGTCTATGCCGCTCTCGCTACTCAGGCGGGTCTGCGCGGCTGGTGGACCGCCGACACTACTGCCGACGAGAAGACCGGCGGCAAAGCGGAATTCGGCTTTGACAAGCGCGCCATGGTATTCCGCATGAATATCGACAAGCTCGAGCCGGGTAAGCGCGTGGTCTGGAGCTGTCACGGTGACCATCCGGAATGGAATGGCACCGTTCTCGCCTGGGAGTTGAGCCCACAAGACGGAGGCACCATTTTGCGTTTCACACAGAGCGGCTGGAGAGAGATCAGCGAGTTTTGTGCAACGTGCAATTCCACTTGGGGTGAGCTGATGTACCGTCTGAGGGATTATGTCGAGGGCAGAAATCCGGGGCCGCACTGGAGAGAATAAGGCGGATCGCGGAAAGCAAAGAAAATGGCTGATATCTTGCACCGTGTGGCGATCGAGGCCGGCAGGTAGCGCTAGCCACTGTACTCGCTCCCGACACTCTGAAGTCGCAACAGAAAGGAGCTTCGCTAATGCCGATTTTTCAGACTGGTGGTTATCAGGTATAGCCGTCAGCACTGAACAAGGTAAAGCAGGCAATCCAGGACTTCGTGCAATACGTTGAGACCAACGAGCCGGGCACGCAGATGTATCTGGCTTGGCAGGAAAAGAGCGATCCCACGTGCTTCTTGCATCTGTTCATCTTCGCTGATGAAGCCGCGCGAACACGTCACGGTAAGTCGGAGGCTGTGAGACGTTTTGAATCGATGTATTCGCCTGAGTTGGTCGGTGGAGAAGTCGTTTTTACAGATTATGAGTTAATTTCCGGCCCACGCCGGAACAGTGGGCGCAATTGCAGGTCCTTTTCAAATCCTCAGCTGCAGTCAGTAAGGGATGAGACGAAATCTGTTTCCTTACCAGAATGGATGCTATCTCAGAGGAGGGGATGAGGGATGGAAAATGCAGGTGAAGTGCTCAGAAAATTCTATGCGGCTGCGGTGAAAAACAACAGCCGCGCTTGCCTCACCGACGACATGGTCTTCGAGGGCCTCTTTCCTACCGCAGCGGGGGACCAATACATGAAGACCTTTTGCAGGCCTCCTGCAGATTACGGTACGGCTCGATATAAATGAAGATTTATCGGCTCGTTGGCCGCCCCTACGCGGCAATGATTGTCGGATCCGGGAGCAGCGCAGCCGACAGACTAAGCCAAGGCACCTGTCGTAATGATTCACCACATCTGGCAGCGTGCTGAACTGGTACGGCGGGGGTCATTCCCCCGCTGCCCTTGAGGGCATAAGCAGAATCTTTCCACCCGTCATGTTGGCTGCGTACTGCTCCAGGCCGCGCGCAGCCTCTTCCAGGGGAAGTCTTGCCTGAATCTGGGTCTTCAGATCCCCCGCAAGCAATCGCTGGACCTGCCGGGAGACCTGGAGTTGGCTCAGCATGCTTTTTCGGCGCAGCCATGCGGTCAGCCAGAAGCCTTCCACACGTTTCCCTTCGAAGATCAGCGATGCGGGATCCAGCTGGCTGGCCTCCAGCGACAGGGCGCCATAAACAAGCAGGCGGCTCCCGCGGGGCTGCGCGCGTAGCACGCGTGCGGACATTTCTCCCGCCACTGCGTCGAAGCCTATAGTGGCCCCGAGCCTGTGGCAGAGGTCATCAAGACTGGCATCGAAATCTGCATCACCCGTGTTGAAAACGTATTCAGCGCCCATTTTGCGCAGGAGCTCCGCCTGCTCAACACGACGCACGACATTAATGACGGGAATAGAAAACCTTTGACCAAGGCGCACCAGCATGCGTCCCAGCGCGCTTGCGGCGGCCGTCTGAACGACCGCACGATGCCGGCCCAGCCGAGCTTCTTCCATCAGGGCCCATGCCGTTAGGGGGTTGACGAGCATCGTCGCGCCCTGCTCCATGTCCACCTGCCTGCTCAGGGGCACGCATAATTGCGCCGAGGTCACCAGGTATTCGGCCCACATGCCTCCGGCGATGTCCGGCGCGGCGGTAGCACAAGCCACGCGCCGTCCTTTGAGGAAGCGCCCCATCATCCCGCTCCCAGCTTCGAGGACCGTGCCACTACCTTCAAAGCCGGGTATCGCGGGAAGAGGTTTCTTGAAACCGTAAAGACCCCGAATGAACATCTGGTCCGACGGATTGATGGGTGAAGCGGCGACGCGGACTAGTACCTGTCCCGGGCCGGGGCGAGGGATGGGCGCCTCAACAACCGAGATACTTTCCGGCCTAGCGTCATACGCGCGAAGCTGCACGGCACGCATAGTGGTGGGGACCGGCGTCACAATGCAGAGATCTTAACATCCGCGAAATTCCCCGGCGGATGCCAACATTCACGCGAGCTTGGCCGGTGGTCTCCCAGCACCCGCCGTTGAACCTCAACCTACCTCCAACGGGCCTCTACACCAGTCTAGAACAAGAACAATCTCACCGGATGCCAAGTGAATAGGCGATTCTGCTCGTCGGCAATCACGACAGGCCGCGAGCACTCCTCGTCATCGTTGCCCACATGATGGACACGACTGCTCACGGCCAGCACTGCCTGACTCCGTGCAACCCACCGAATATCGGCTGGAATTGCATTTACACTGTTCTGTCGGATTCCATGTGACCCGGTTCTCCTCGCTGAGAGAGCACCGACCAAGGAAATGCTCAACGTGCCCCACGCGAAGGCTGCAGCAGCCATCTACTACGACGATCGCGGTCAGGGCGAACCTGCTCTGTTGTTTATTCCGGGCTGGTGCGCTACGCGCGAGGCCTACGGCCGTTTGCCCGAACTGTGCGCCGCGCATCGGCGGACGCTTGCGCTTGATTGGCGCGGCCATGGCAATTCGGGCCCCGCTTCGGACGATTTCGGCAGCGAACGGTTGGTCGAAGATGCGCTTGCGGTGATTGCCTCGAGCAAGGCCGAACAGGTGGTTCCGGTCGCGCTGGTGCATTCAGGATGGATTGCGATCGAACTGCGCCAGCGTTTGGCTCACCGAATTCCCAAGATTGTCCTATGCAACTGGATTGTGACTGATCCGCCGCCCGCATTCATGGCTGTGGTCAAGGGCCTTCAAGATCCAAACCAGTGGCAGCAAATGCGCGACCGCCTGTTTTCCCTGTGGCTTGAGGGCGTAGACAACCCTGAGGCGACTCATTTTCGTTCGCGGCATCATGGGATCGGCCAGCGGGGAAATGTGGCAGCGGTCGGGCCGCGAAATCGCGAAGGACTACGCGAAAGCGGGAAATCCTCTGCGGACGATGGCGGCGCTGTCGCCCGCACTTCCGGTGCTGCATCTCTGCCAGCTAACCTCAGGTGCCGGCTTGGACCCTGCAAGAAGAGTTCGCTGCCTCGCACCCGTGGTTTCATCCGCACCGCCGGCATGCCCACGGCCACTTCGCTGCCTTTGAGATTCCGGAGGAGATGGCCCGGCTGATCGAAACCTTCGTCGCTGTCTGACGCGGCATCTAGGCTCTACGCCTGAGTTGGAGGCGGAGCCGGTGTTAGGCCGTGGCGACGCATGATTTCCGCCAACTTTGCTCGGTCCGGCGGGCCACCGGCCGCCGCGTTGATTACCTCGGCAGCCTCGCGGAAATACTGCGGACCGATCGCGGCTGGCGTGATCACGCATAGCGCTTTCACGTCATGGATTCCATTGTTATCGAAGCGGTGAATGGCGCCACGCGGAATGCATAGTGCCTCTGCTGGCTCGACGTCGATTTTTCTTCCGTCGACAGTCCAAGTCAACACTCCGTCAATGCCGTAGATCGTCTCCTCGTAGTGGTCGTGGCTATGGGCCGGAGCAGTCAGGCGCTGCGCGCCCGGGACAAATAGTTCAAAGGCCGCGACGGTGCCACTCGAGTTCTCTGCGGTGATCAAGAAGCGTACAGCGAGCGGCCCAAGGCGGATGGTTTCTTCGCAAGGATTGACTTGCAGGTCGATGGTCTGCGCTTTTCTTTTCATTGGCCATTCCTTAGGTAAGTCAGAGCCCATGGTTAGTTCTATGGCCGGAGCCGTCCCTTAGTCCGGATTGGCTTTGGGCCCCATTACAGGCCACACTATCCACACCGTTCGGCAGCGTGTTGGAGTCGCGCCAACGCGTCGGCAACCCCGGCGTGTAATTGATTCGCGCCCCAATGCTTCAGTATCCAGCCCCACCATCCAGGCGAGAAGGAAAACTCTCACCCGAAGCTCACGCGGCAGGTGGTCGCGTCGAGCGGAACACAAGTGATGTGATTGTGAACCGTAATGCCGAACGGCAATCGGGTCGTCAAGTCAATCACGCGCCGCGCGTGGTCTATGTGCTTGACGGTGATACTCACGTTCCATTGTCTACCGAGCGCGGTGGTCTGTGCGTCAATACGCTGTCCCGGCTGGGCGGAACCCGCGGGCGTAACGGCACGCGTCTGAGCCTCCCACCATTGGGCGTAATTTGCGGGTTCGGCGAGCAAATCCCAGAGCCGCTCCGCGGATGCGTGAACCACCGCGATGGGACACATGCTAAATCCCACTGCCTGATCCTTTCTGTGGTCGCCTATCCGCGAACCCGTTGTAGGAGCTCATTGATCTGGGACACCCGAGCGCCGGGGCCCAGTTCACTACGAGCACTCCAAGAGAAACACATGCAAGTCCGTGGCCAGCGGCTCGGCGCCTAACTGCCGCATCATCAGCGAGATTTGGCCGCGATGATAGGTGGAATGATTCGCGAGATGTTGCATCAGGTGCATCAAGCTGAGCTGCGTCGTGCGAAAGGGAATCATTTTCCCCAAGGCTTCATCGGTCAAACGACCCACGAATTCAGCCTGTTCCTTCTCGACTTCCGCCCACTTTAGTCGCAACAGAGCGAGGTCGGGAAATGCATCTGGACGGAACAGAGCGTCGCGTCGCTTTCTCAAGTCTGTCAGCAAGGCGGCATTGTGGGGCGGCTCCTTCCAATACGCAAGCCAAATCCACGTGCCGCCGAGGATGTGAACGAGCGTGTCTCGCACGGAGGGAAAACTGCCGCCCAGATCGCGCGTGAACTGCTCGGCGCTGAGCGTGGAGACCGCCTGCAGAACCCTGCTGTTCGCCCAGCGGTCGTATTCGTAGAGAAGCTGAATATCACGTTTGGTCATAACGGTGGGCTTGCCATCCTGGGGAATCTTACCTTGGTTCGTGTATTCGGCGAGTCCTGCGACACCGTAGTTGGTGTAATCAGTGTGGATGTTGGCCGTAATTTGCCGAATTTCGGTGAATCTCGAAACAGAGATCCCTCGCCGTGCCTATGAACCTTACGAGGTCTGCGGCCGCAGAGGATGGCCACGACCTCGACGACTGGCTCCGTGCCGGAGCCGAAATCACCGGCACTGCTGTAAAAGCAGGGCCGCGTAATCTCGCGTTTTCCGTAGGCCCAGACCCCCGGAACTTCGCGGCTTTTCTCACGACCACTCCATGAACTTGACAGAGCGTCCATCGAGCCGGAACCGCACCGACCGTTCATCAGCCTTCCGTCCCGAGTAGCACTCCACCCGCACTCTCATTTCCAGTCGGCTACCTGTGAGCGTTATCATAAGTCCGATGCCGAAGCCTCATCACGCTACACCCATTCTTCCGGCGGGCGATGCCATTCTCCCTTTCAAGCAACGCAAGCCCGTTCCGCATGAATTCGTGCTCGACGCGATTGCTTCGCTCTCGCCGTATACTCGCCCGATGTTCGGCTGTCTCGCGGTCTATGTGAAGGACAAAATCGTCCTGATCCTACGGGATAAACGTGAGAAGACGGCAGACAACGGGCTGTGGCTTGCAACCACCGAAGAGCATCACGAGAGCCTGCACCGCGAGTTCCCAAACCTGCGATCCATTCAGGTGTTGGGCAAGCCGGTAACCGGCTGGCAGGTGCTTCCGGCTGATGCCCCGGATTTCGAGGAAGCGGCGCTGCGCGCTTGTGAACTCGTCCTCGCCGGAGACCCTCGAATCGGCAAAGTGCCGGGATCGCGTCGCCCCGTGCCGTCACGAGCGAAGGGCAGCGTAGCCAAACGGTCTCCGCGCTAGTCGTGTTGTTCCCAACGGTGCTGACACACTGCCGCCACGTCCGGCGGCCTTTTCCATTCCGCCAACGGGCAGGATAATTTCCCCCTAAGCTCCCACCGCCTCCGCCGCCCCGGGGCCCTTGACGATGTTGGCCACGCTTCGGCCTTAGCCGGAACAGAGGGGTTGAAATTTGGAATTTTTCTCCATTCCACCCCGTAAACCCCTTTTAAGAGCCGTGACGGACCCACGGATAAGGGGAAGGCGCCCGTCTTCCTGGTCATAGTTGGTCAAGAGGTTAATCCCCTGTTCGCAACAACTGAGGTTGTATAATCCTGGCCAACTGTGGGGCTTGCTCCTGGCCAAAAACTCGGCCCTTACGAGATTCAGTCACCCCTGGGCGCGGGTGGCATGGGAGAAGTGTACGGCGCTCGGGACACGAGGCTGGAGCGCAGGGTTGCAGTCAAAGTCCTGCCTCCTGCGCTGGCGAGCGACGGCGACCGCCTGAAGCGGTTCGAGCATGAAGCCCACATCCTCAGCTCACTGAACCACCCCAACCTGCTCACTATCTATGACGTGGGTTCGCAAGATGGTATCCAGTACTTCGTCTCAGAATTTCTCGAAGGCCAGACACTGCGTGAGCTTCTGAGGCACGACCGACTCGGAGTACGAAAGGCCACCGATTACGGACTGCAAATCGCCAAGGGCCTGGCAGCGGCGCACGAGAAAGGCATCGTCCATCGCGATCTGAAGCCGGAAAACATCTTCGTCACCAACGACGACCGGGTGAAGATCCTCGATTTCGGCCTGGCCAAATTGTCGCCCACCGAAAAGGAAGAGGCCTCGGGGATGACCATGACGGTGCAGACTGTGCCCGGCGTGGTGCTGGGTACGGTGGGCTACATGTCGCCCGAGCAGGTGCGTGGGCAGGCCACCGATGGACGTTCCGATCTGTTCGCTTTTGGGGCGATATTGTATGAGATGCTCTCGGGAAGGCGCGCTTTTCAGGGCGCGACCCCGGCGGACACAATGAGCACCATCCTGAAGGAGGATCCGCCAGAGGCGACCGAAACTGGCCGTCAGGTCCCGCCGGCCCTCGAAAGTATTGTTCGCCACTGCTTGGAGAAAAATCCTCAGCGGCGCTTCCAGTCTGCCCAAGACCTGTCCTTTCATCTCGAACAGTTGTCACATTCCTCGGGGAGCGGTACAGCCCTGGTTGCGACTCCATCCGCCAGGAACAGACCTGGACTGTGGCCGTTGCTGGCTGTTATCGCACTAATGGCGGTGGGTGCTGCTGCCGGCTTTTTCGCCGGACAACACACAACCCGAAAACCATCCTTCCGACAGCTCACGTTTCAGCGCGGATCGATCTCACAGGCTCGCTTTTCGCCCGATGGACAAACCATTCTCTACAGTGCCGCCTGGAACGACCAACCTTCGGACGTCTACTCTACCCGTGCCGACCGTCCGGGAGCGCGTTCCCTGGACTTGAAGGGCGATCAGGTAGCCGCTGTTTCCTGGGCTGGTGATCTTGCGGTGCTGACCAAAATCACCCCCACAGGGACCTTCGTGGACACGGGAACACTAGCCATCGTGCCATTGTCGGGGGGTGCGCCGCGCGAGGTGGCTGAGAGGGTCCAGTACGCCGACTTTTCGCCCGACGGAACTCAGTTGGCCATCGTGCGCGACCTTGGACCACGAAGTCGCCTGGAATATCCGGTGGGCACGTCGGTATATGAGGTCACCGGCTGGTTGAGCCATCCCCGGATCTCCCCGCGCGGGGACTGGATTGCCTTCGTCGAACACCCGCAGCAAAACGACGACTTTGGCTCGCTGGTGGTTACTGATACGCACGGCCACCGGAGAGTCCTGGAAAAAAACTGGTACGAACTCATGGACCTAGCTTGGAGCCCGAGGGGCGATGAAATTTGGTTCAGCGCGAATGAACCAGGCAGCCGGCGTTCCCTGTACGCAATCAGCCTCGACGGCAAAAGGAGGCCTCTCCTCGAATCACCCGGGAATCTGGTTTTGAAGGATGTCTACCGCGACGGCCGAATTTTGCTGGTCCAAGAGAACCAACGCCGGGAATTAAGCGGTATCCTGGCGGGCGAATCCAAGGAACAGAATTTTTCCTGGTTCGACTGGACCGTCCCGAACGACATCTCTCAAGACGGCAAAATCTTTCTCTTCCACGAAGCAGGCGCTGGAGGGGGACTAGATTATGCGCAATTTCTCCGTAAGACCGATGGATCCACACCCATATTACTGGGACCCGGCAATTCGGGGGCCCTCTCCCCCGACGGGAAATGGGTGTTGTGCCTCTCGGCACATAGCCCGGCCCAGGTCTTTCTGTATCCCACGGGCGCGGGAGAAAAGCGTGATGTCACCCACGACTCGATCGATCACTTGGAGTTGGTCTGGCTGCCCGACGGCAAGAGCTTCATCTCCCTCGGGGTGGAGCCGAACCACAACACGCGATTGTATTTGCAGGACCTAGCGGGCGGTCCCGCCAAGGCCATATCTCCTGAAGGCTACGGGGCATATGATGTGCCAGTCTCCGCCGATGGCAAATATTTCGTGGCCCAGTGCCTCGACTTGAGACCTTGCTTGCTTCCGTTGTCAGGGAGTGAACCTAGGGAAATACCGAATACCGATGTAACCGATATACCTATTCAGTGGGGGGAGGATGGGCGTTCGCTCTTCACCTATCGATTCGGCCCACTTCCAGCGACAATTGAACTCATTGATGTTTTCACTGGTAAACGCAGACCGTGGAAGACCGTGGCTCCCGCCGATCTCGCCGGCGTCCACGGCATCAGCTTGATCCTCATGACCCGCGATGCCCGCGTTTGTCTCTACAGTTACCTGCGCACTTTTTCGGATCTCTACATGGTGCAGGGGATCAAATAAGTATGAAAGAACCTGCTTCGCCATGATCGGCCAAACTGTCTCCACTACCGCATCATCGAGAAACTGGGTGGCGGAGGGATGGGTGTAGGCTACAAAGCCCAGGACCAGACGCTTTTGTGGCCCTGAAGTTCTTGCTGGAGGACGTGGCCAAAGACCCGCAGGCATTGTGCGGTTCCAGCGCAAAGCAAAAGCTGCATCGACTCTCAATCATCCAAACATCTGCACGATCCACGAGATCGACGACCGGCATGGGCAGGCGTTCATCGCCATGGACGGTGATCTCCTCGCGCCGATGCGAACAGCGATGCCTCGATGGTCACCGGACGGCAGGAGGATTGCCTGCATGGGTGGTTTGCCCCGACGGGCTATCATGTTGTCGGTAACGGCAAGATCGGAGGGCACCATGAGTCGAGGACGGGCCCTGAAGATTCTATCCTTGATGCTCGTCTGTTGTATCGCAGCATCGTCCTCAGCCACAGAACCAAAGAACTCCAACACTCTGCCACCTCCCGAAGCAAAGCAGCAGGTGCTCGACCTCGGAAAGGAATGGGTGGCTGCCGAGATCAAGCACGACGAGACGACGCTTCGGCGTATTCTTGACGACAAATTCGTTGCCAGCTTTGGTGCAAAGAAGCCATACGGTAAAGAGGCTTTTATCAAGGAAATAGTCAGCGGCGAAGTCGATCCTACAGGGTCTCAAACACTGACCGACGAGACCGTGATCATCGACCAAGACACGGCAGTTGTCGTTGGCACCGACACTGTGCGCGGGACAGACAACGGCGCGGCATACATGGTGGTCTACCGATACACGGTGACCTACGTCCGTCGCCACGGGCAATGGTTAGCGCTAGCCGAGCATCTCGTGCAAGTGCCGCAGGCAAAGTAGCGCTGTGCGGGCACCAGGGTCGTGACGCCTTAGAAAGACCCCGACTGCCGGCACCCCCATCCTCAAACAGGCCAAGGCGGAGTATGCGAAGTTGCAGTACAGGCGCCTTTCACGGCGCACGTTTTCGTCAACGACAGTGTTGCCTTAGAGCACAATCAATTCCCGACCGAGGAAAGCCTGCCGCCAAACTTTGTGCCTCTTATTGCGAAAGTCGGTTGACGTAAACAGCGTTCTCACCAGCTTGATCGCGATTTTGCACCAACACGGATCGTGAGAGGAGTCGAATGTCAATCCCGATATGCCGCTTTATTTCTCCGAATAACTCATCGGCCCCTACCTGTAATCTAGATATTTTGATCTTGTTACCACTTCGACCTCTCAACACTAACACGTCGCGGGACTTGGAAATCGATGCGATTTCTTCCCACCGCATCGACACCCTGGGGTGACACCATGCGTATTGGGAGATGTGCAACTCATCGATTGAGATCGTCTCAGGCCAACGCCAAACCGTGTAGGCCGGGCCGAGCGCGAAGAGAGCCGCTAACCAGTACATGCGCAGATCAAGCGGCGCGAAAAGAAGCATCATCCAGACTGCCAGCGAAGCCCAGACAATTAGCCTGGCACCAAGTGGTGGAGGAAAATCCGTTGTGGTGGCGAGTCGCTTCGGCTTTCCCAAGGCCGACGTAATTGCGACCAAGGTTCCCAATAGGGCAAAGAATAGGGCGGAAAGCGCGTGAGAATCTATTCGTTGGGCCAGTCGGTTCATCGGCGGGACAGGTTAACACGAGAATTGCTGACGAAAACCTGCTGCCATACGATTTGGCAGACGCAAGGCATTTCATCACATTCGCCGAGCGAATCATAGAGGTTCAGCTATGCTGCTTTCCCGACTTTTGGCACCGCTTGCTGAATCTCCAGCGGAAGGTGTGCGTCCATTAGCGAAGCGCCCCCATCCACGTCGATTAGCTGCCCCGTGATCCAGTTGGCTTCCTCGGAGCAGAGCAACGCCACCGCGTTCCCCACATCCGCTGGCGTTCCTAAGCGACCCATCGGGGTCCATCCGCCTTCATGCCAGTCTCGGATACCATCTTGAACTGCAGAAGGCAAGCTGTTGAGAACGCTGTCAAGGGCAGCCATACTGAACGCTTAGCTGCTGGCCTGTGATGAGTAGAACCAACTCTGTGAGTGCTGCGAGTCTCGTGAAGTATGCCCATCAGACTTTGCGCGAGCTTCCCATGTTCTACACCGCAGTTCTCGAACCGATCTTGATGAATTTGAGTCACTTCGCCACGCGAAGCAGAAATGAATAGCCGAGTCCCACAAACATTTCGGGGGCTGCCTTGGAGAGCCCGGCCGCTACGTGAAAGTCGATCTGATGTCGGGGAGCCAGTTTATAGGTGGTTCCAAAGTGCAGCAACTGTCGTGATCCACCATTCTGGGGGAAATCACCCGCATATTCGACAAAGGCATCCCATGGTTTGGTCAATTGACGGTCGAGTAGGAATGTAGCTTCGCCAGTAAAGTTGTGCTTGCCCTCTTGGCTGGGCCAGTAGAAGGCGACTTGACCGCCCGCTGTCCAATTCTTGGAGAGCTGGTGAGACCAAGGCAACTGGAGGCCGGGGTCGTAGCCGTGACTGGAGACAGCGTTGGCTCCGCTGGGAAGGCTCAGGAAAAGGATAAATGACAGGTTGAAGTTCCTGCTGGTCGGACCGAGCTGTTGTTTGACTCCGATTGTGATGTCACCAAAGCCAGAGGTCGCAGCAGCTTCCGTCGAGAGAGAGTGGAAGTAATTGGGGGCGGAGAGGCGGAATTCTGTCTTATCAAATAGACCGAATCGCAAGGCCGTTTCGGGGAAGTCAAAAATGTACTGGCCTTGGGTGTTGGTGATGAGTAGGCCGTTTTCCACTTGGAAGTTACCTTTCGAAACGACGACGCTCGAATTTGTGACGGAAGGCCGGTCGGTAGAAATAGACGCTTCCGCAGCGACTGTTTGCCCCCGAAGGCCAGCTGTTCCCAACAGGACGAATACTGAGAACGCGAGGGCAAGACAGCCTCGGGCAGAGAATGATTTGCGAGTTCGGATGTCTGCAAGCAGACGTTCCGGCTTGACTCCCACGTTTCACTTTCAAACTTGCAAAGTGGAATGAACGCCTGAATAGTCTAGCCGAGCAGACAGGATAAAGGAGACCGGACACTACGGGACGCAGCACTTTGCCAATTGCGACTATGCCTCGACCGAGATGGAGTGGAACAAGCTTGAAGGTCAACAGAAAGACCGCACAGGTCAGAGGCAACTCTTTGACAACTAGATTACAAGTGTGCTGAACCAAGTCGTATGCCCCCGAATCAATTGCTCCATATGACTCGGAAAGCCGGCTTGCCAGGCCATGGTCATTGACTGCGGTGACAGGAAGTAACGCAGAGCACATGGGAGTGAACCTGCTCCCGTGTAATGCGGCAGGCCGGTTGCAAGCCCGGGCGACGAAGCACACATTTTGAGACGGAAGGTAGTCGTGGCAAAGGTAATCGAGTTTTACATCCCCAACCGTTTCCACAGAAAAGTGGCGTGGGTTTCCGGGCAAGAACGCGGGAAGGTAATCGAGTTCTGTAAACAAGCAAGGACAAAGAAGTCGGCCTAGCCAGAACCTGTGCTGCCGCTAACTCTGCCCCAAACTGGAATTAATTCCGTGTCACCCACAGTCGGCGCCCCTACCAAACGTCCCTCCTCGGGCTGCCCTGTTCTTGCTGCATGGTATATTACGAAACCGACCTCATCGCCTGCCCGGTCTGCGGGTGCATCGAGAGAGTATCGCCAGCACACGGAAGCCCCACCGCGACGGCTAGTGCGGGTTTGTTCCTGTTTGCTCCGACTTCAAGCCAAGCTCACGCTCATTACTCCATTGCAGAACTTTCGAAAATGTGCCTGGGATGACCGCCTCGTCATTTTATGTCACTTCGCGTTGAAGAGGGCACGCCGTGATGATGCGGCCGCACCCGCATCACCGCCGCCATGCGCTGGAAGGCCGAACACCTGCAGTCCGCATCGCCAGACGAGATGGTGACAGCGGCGATTTCGCGGACACGGTCGTCGTTCCCTTCTCTCGTTGGCCACACGCTCGCCAGCGCTCCTCCTGAACTCGAGGCGATGGGGGACTTATTGAGGTTTCGTCGGCGAGGGAGCGGGAGGGCCACCCATGCCGCCGGGCCCCATCATGCCGGGACCCATGGATTCCATATGCTTCAACATCCCGTCCATGTGGCCAACCAGCGTTTCCCACATGTCCACGTTCGCCTGCCAGCGCGCTTTCTCGGCAGGGTCGCTGATCGCGGTCACGTTGCTTTTCATCTGCGCGAGAGAAGACTTCATCTTCTCCACGTCGGCTCTCATGGCCTCGACCTGCTGCTTGTGCGTCTCCATCATCTTCTGCTGGTGCTCCGCGCGGGTCTGGCTTTGGCCGGCGGAACCGCTCGCCGGTGCGGGCTCTTGCGCCCATGCTGCAGAGGCCAAGGTGAACATCGTGGCGAGTAGCAGGCTCTTGAGCTTCATGGGACCCCCTTCTTCGACTATTCCACCCAATGAGTATAGAACCCGCGCGCGGACTTGCAGGGGTTCGAATGAATTACCGGGTCACGTGAACGCGCGTTACATGGAGTTGTCAAAACTTCTTTCCGTCTTCGGTGTGGCCTTTGCGTTTGGGCAGTTAGCCCTGACACGCGCTGAATTCCACCTGATGTAGAGGGACCCAGATTCCGTCCGAATGGTACGACTCCGCCTTACACGAGCTCGAACTGCTGCTGACCTTATTGTTGGAGCGTCGTTCGCGGGTACGGGACCTTGTCCTTTTCGTTCAAGAATTCATCGCGCAATCTCTTTCCCAACCGGCCTTAGGTGGAGTTTTGCCTTACGGGTTGAACCCGGGAAGGTCCACCCGCCTCGTGATGTGGTCCTTAATCCAATGTGGATCCCACCATTCCTTCGGATCGATCTGAACGCCGTCGAGCTGCATCGCGAAATGAATGTGGTCGCCCCCGGCCATGCCGGTTTGGCCACTCAGGCCCATCACCTGGCCTTGCTTCACCGCGTCGCCTTCATGGACATCAATTCGGCTGAGATGGCCATAGATCGTCTGTAGCCCGTAGCCGTGGTCAAGGACGATACAGTTGCCGTAAATCCCCAGAGGAGCCGCATATACGACCTTGCCGTCATTCGAAGCTTCCACACCGACGTGCTGCGTAACCGCTAGGTCGTATCCCAGATGAACCTGCTGATCGATTTTCTGGCCGTGATAGACGTAATTGCGCACATCGGCAAAGTTCGCCTCAGCTTGGGAGTGCAGCTGCCTGATGAAAGGTTTCGACCACAGAAACCTGTCGGCGGTCTTGAACCGCAGGTCGGAGAGCATCTTGTTGTTGGCCTGACGCATCTCGCTGTTGATTTTTACGAAGCGTGCCACCGGGTCACCCGTGTCGTTCGGGTCGAGCTCGTTGGTCACCTTCTGCAGGAAAACGTCGCTCACCTGGAGATCGTGCACCGTGTATTTCGGCTGCTCTTTCTTCGGAAACACGACTACCAGAGGGCGGGTCACATCGTTTCCTGCACCGTTCGTGGCATAGACCAGCGGCGTAGTATCTGGAGGCATGTTCCAGGCGAACGCATAGAGTGAAAACAGACCCGGCTTGCCGCCCGGCATCGGCCACGCGCGAAACTTCTCATTGCCGACGCGCACTCCCGCTTCTGTCCAGCTCCCCGAGACATTAAACGTGGCGAGGTCTGCCATTCCCACATACAGGTAGTGCTGCTCAGAATCGACACGGATGGAGGGCGGTTGCGTAACGACTGTCACTCCGCGTTCAGCGCGGCCGGTCTTTCCAAGTAGGTCGTTCGAGGTCGCTTCGACAATCAACTTCGCCTTGCCCTCTTGCAATTGTGGGGTGGTTTTTACGCCAGCCGTGAAATTCCACACAGCATCGGTCGACTTCGATGGCTGCGCCATCTCGAAGACTTGGTATCGAGCACCATTTTGCTCGACGAATGCTTGCAGCCTGCGAATGCCACGGGGATCGCGTACGTGAACGGTGATGGGAGTGGCTTGGCCCAGCGAGGTGACCGCAGACGGTAGGTCCACAACGGGGGTCGCCGATCGTGCGACGAAGAACACGAGCAGCAGCACAACAAGCGCGATGGCGACAACAATAAGTTTTCTCACATCCCAGTGTAGCCCGAACTAACCAGATGGAAGTGAGGGACGAGATGTCGAATCAGGTTCCTGCTCCCCTGCTTCGAGTCCCAGGGTTCAGCGCTCGCGAATGCGGCGGTGTAATGCTCGGCACAGGTAGCACTTGGCGGGATACGCAGATTGCAGGGGCACCACCGTGCACGTGCAGTGCCGCCTTGGTGTCATTGCGAGCGCGAATTCATGTTGGCCTCGAGGCTCACTTGAGGCCGCGAACAACGTAGGCCTGGGAGAGGACTTGCCCGTACTCGTAAGCATAGGCTCGGCCGTCGCGGGAAAAATTGGCCCCCCCCACCCCGGCTACGCCCGCCGGCATGTCCGTTCCGAATGCCTTCCAGTAGTCCATCTGCCCGGTGGTGACATTCAGGCGAGAGACCTTGGCCACGCGACTTTCCTGCTGGTTGGGAATGACATACACTGCGGTGCCATCGGGCGTCCATCCGGTGGTATAGAAGTTGGCAGGACTGTTTGGAATTGGCCGAACGGCGGTGCCCCCGATCTCCCAGATTCCCAATTTGTTATCGGGCTGGTACACGACGATGCGCCGCTCGTCCGGCGAGAGATCGATGCCCACCAATCCCTCGGCAGTGAGGGGCTTGGAATCACCCGTCGCGACATCGATCAGGTAATCGCGCGCGCCATGGCCCGGCTCGATGCCGGTCGCTAACAAACGCTTTCCATCGGAAAAGTAACGAACACCCGTATAGCCGACGTTATCGTGCGTAAGCTGGCGGGCGTCGCCAGGCCCAGTGGGCACGAGGCGTAAGGGACCGCCTTGCGCGGAGCGCGTGATGACCCACTGGCTGTCGGGGGAGATGGCGAGGGCGACACCGTCACTGATGCGCACGGGGGGTGAGCCGTCGGTGTCGCGCATGAAGGCGGTGTAGTTGGGACCGCCACCGTCGGCCTCCTCATCGAATACGATCTTGGTGCCGTCGGCGCTGATGTCTCGAAGCAGGGACCAGCCGAGCCAGCCGAGTTCCCGCTCTTCCGTGCTGCCCGGAGCGGTTCCGCGGATGGCCTGCCGCTGCTGGTTGCTGACTACCAGCGCCCTTCCATTGCGCATGTCTTGCAGCCACATGCCGCCGGGCACGTTCGCGATATTGCGCTGCTTTCCTTCGAGCGTGACGCCATAAAGATTGTCGGAGCTACCTGCGAGCGAAGCTGTGAACCAGACCTCATCCCCAGCCGGCGACCATAAGACGCCCTCGACCGAGCTCCAGCCGCTTGAGAGAATCTTCTCCTTTCCATCGGGCCCAACCACGGCCACCGTTCCGCGATCGTCGCCCTCGGAGTTCTGGTGGTCGGAGAACGCCACCCACTTCCCATCGGGTGAAATTTTTGGATCGCTCAACCAGTTCGACCCATCGAGCAGCACCTTGCCAGCGGGATACTCGAGGCGCCAATGCGTCTTCTGCGGATCCCAGCGAATCAGGGCCATGGATTCGCCGTCGGCAGCCCAGTCGGCATCCTGTACGCGATCGACGACCTGGCGCGGCGTTCCACCGCTCAGCGGAACGCGAGCCAGAGTACCCATGCGAGCATAACCGCCGAAGTTAATCGAATTGAGGCGAATAGCGAGCTCGCTGTTCTTGGAGATGGAGAGCAGCTCCGCGTCTTTGAAACCAAGGATTCGGGCCCCATTGTCATCGGTGCGCGCGATATAGAGCTGCCGCTCGCCGCCGTCCCAGCTTGCCGAATACACGATGCTGCCATCGGGCGTGAAGCGCGCCTTGCCAATGGAGCCGGTGCGGAAGGTGATTTGCTGGTATTCGGGCGGCTTGGCGATCGCGGTCCGGCGGCCCCCCCACCAGGCCATAGCGAGTGCCGCAGCGAGGAGGGCCAAGCCGCCAGCCAGCACGGGCAGGCTCAGTCGTGCTGGGGTCGCCGCGGCAGCGTCGACTGGCCCGTCCGGGACCGCAACCTGCGATCCAGACTTGCTGGTCGCCGAGACATCGGACAACGCCTCAAGGTCGAAAGCCAGGTCGGTAGCCGACTGAAAGCGTTGCGTCGGATTCTTCTCGAGGCAGTGCCGCACAATGCGCTCGAGGCCGGGCGGAATGTTGCGACCGGTCTCGGCAAGCTCGGGCGGCTCTTCCTTCAGGATCGCGCTCATGGTGTCGGCCGGCGTCTCCCCGTGAAACGCCTTCTTGCCCGCGATCATTTCGAACAGGATCGAACCGAACGCAAAGATGTCGGATCGCGGATCGGCGACTTTGCCGCGCACCTGTTCTGGCGACATGTAGCCAACGGTGCCCAGGACCACGCCCGAGTTCGTCAAGGCCTGCACGGTGGGTGCATCGCCGCTGAGGCCCGCCCCGTCCGGGTGCATGAGCTTGGCGAGCCCGAAGTCCAGAATTTTCACACGCCCGTCATGCGTGATGAACAGGTTCTCGGGCTTTAGGTCACGATGCACGATACCCTTGCTGTGGGCAGCCGCAAGTCCTCGGGCAATCTGAACCGAATAGTCGATCGCCTTGCGCAGTGGCAGCGGGCCATTGCGCAGCACCTCGCGCAGCGTCTCGCCTTCCAGCAACTCCGAGACCACGTACGGGGCGCCCTGCTGATCGCCAATGTCAAAGATGGAAAGGATATTGGGATGGTTCAGCCCCGCCGCCGCCTTGGCTTCCTGCGCAAAGCGCTGCAGCCGATCCGGCTCAGCGGAAAAGGAAGCTGGCAAGACCTTGATGGCGACGGTGCGATCCAAGCGCGCATCGTGCGCGCGATACACCTCGCCCATCCCGCCCGCGCCCAGTGCGGACTGAATTTCGTACGGACCCAGTTTTGTTCCCGCGGCCAGTGGCATGAAAGGTCGCGGGCATTATACCCGAGTTTGGAGAAGGCGAAATACGAACGATACCAAAGAGGCATAGCCGGGAGGGCAATCCCTGAGGGCAGAAGCTTCATCGGCGGGAGCCAGTAGGGAGTCGAGACTTCCGGCGTTCTATCGAATTGCGAAGTGAACCTTGGTCATTTTCGCTCCTTCGCAGAGCGTTCTGGTGCGACCGTCGCAATCAATTGCTTTGCGAATTCGTTCCACGCCGGTTGCATTGGCTTGCCGAAGAACTGCTCCACGAAAGCTCGAAAGAAAGATGAGGACATGATCAGACTGGCTGCAAGGTTTGCGTCTACGTGAGAATCGATGCGCCTTAACTCTTGCTCGGAACGGATATATTCTGCGATTCCCCTCAGCGACAGGTGCGGGCCTTTGCCTTGACGGTTAAGAGAGTTGCGATACGCAATCAGGAGCTCCGGTTCGGCAAATAGCCCCGCAGTCGCAGGAACGACGCGCCGGTGAAACTTGAAGATGCCGTCAAGAGCTCGCATCAGATTCTCGTGTGGGGAACCCAGCCCGACTGATTCTTTGAGCGATTGCAGCGGCCCGAGCATAGTCGGTAAGCTCTCTTCCAGCACGGCCAGCAGCAGTTCCAGGCGCCCTTTGAAGTGCACGTAGAGAGCACCCTCTGAACAACCCACGGCTTCGGAGATCTTACGTGTCGTGACGCCCACAAGGCCTTGTCTGACCATAAGTTCCTCAGCCGCCTTAAGTATTTCGGAACGGCGATTCATTCTCTTGGACCGTTTTGTGGGCACTCGGTACAGCCTCCTTGGCGTGGGGGTTCGTGGTTTGTGACACGGAGGCTTACGAACCATGGAGCAATCACTTGACAAGTGTACTGCATCAGTGCTCTGATAGTGAGCACTCACTCAGTTATGTAGTCGCAAGAGTGAACGCCACCGTTCATCGACAATAGAACGATTAGAGAAAGAGAGACGTACCCATGCGTTTGGCATCCCTTCCACAACTATGAGGTCGTCCGTCTACACGGGCAACAAGCTTGGACAGCCCCGCGCGGGAACCGTGGTGTCGAACCGCGGAGGAGAGGCTTGGCGCCAGAGACGGACCTCTACGAGGTTGTCATTTGCTGGATAAGACTGATAAGCAGGTAGGTAAGCGACAATGCGATGCGATCTAACGGCGTTTTCAGTTCTCGCTTTCTCCCTGGTGGCAGCAGAACATTGTCTGCCACAGGCGCAGACTCCTCAAGGAAACGTCATCCACGTTGAAGTTGTGGGGCTGCGTAACAACAAAGGGCAAGTTTCTTGTGCCCTCTATTCGTCAGCGGACGGATTCCCAAAAGAAGGTCAGAAATCGGTAGCACATGTCCTTGCGCCGATCTTGGAGAAGAAGGCCGTCTGTCAGTTTCCGGGAATCGCGCCGGGCACCTATGCCGTCTCGGTGTTCCATGATGAGAACTCCAACAGCAAGCTGGATGCCAACTTTCTCGGGATCCCCCGCGAAGGTGTCGGAGCTTCGAACGATGCAAAGGGACATCTAGGCCCACCCAAATTCGATGCCGCGGCCTTTCGCTTCCCAGGAGGCACGATGAGCCTCAAGATCACAATCAACTACTTGTAGGAGGTACCTTGTGAGCAGAGATTTGAGTTCCAAACGGTCCCTTTGCATCCTTGGCGGGATTGCCGGCGCTGTTGGGGTCGTTCTCCTCGGGGTGTCGTTCGCCATCAACGCTGGGCCGCCTCCGAATCCGACTGTCCCGGAGCTGATGAAGTTCGGCCAAGACAACTACACGAAGATTCTCTGGGGTGCATGGCTGCAGGCGGTCGGACCACTTCTGATCGTGCTCTTTGCTTTCTCTCTCGTTCATCTGGCCGGAGCGACACAACGACTGGCAGGATGGATGACTTTCTTCGGAGCAACCATACTGATGACAGTGAGTCTAGTCGAGGTTACCTTCTACATCAGCGCTTTGCATGCTCACCCTACGGAAATGCCGCTCATCAGTCTTGTGCTCATTTCCGCGGTTCAGCATTTGTATTTCATGGTGGCTGCTCCGAGTCTGTTTTTCCCACTGGGCATTGTGCTTCTCCAGTCCGCCATTCTCCCACGACTGTTTGGGTATTTAGCACTCATGTTGGCCGCGGTTTTTGCGGTTCTCGGAGTCGCTTTTATGCTCCGGCTGACTTTGCCAGTGTTCGTAACGGCTTTTGGAGGAGTTCAGGCGCTCTGGTGGTTAGCCGCCTCCGTTGCCCTCATGGCTCGCAGGGCATCTATTTCGGCGTCGGAATCAAGGAATGCGACGATCTGAGGATCACAATCAGCATATTTCGTTTTCGGGCTCATCACACATTTTGTCCCACCCATCGCCGTCTCACTCCTTTTGACTTGCCGGCGACATAGCCCCTCTAAGGACGAGCAGGAAATACGCGCAAGCCCGCTCTGGATTCCAAGCCAAATAAGGGTAAAGGCATGATGGGCTTGGGGACTTTGCTTGTCTTCAGGATGGGATGTCGGGAGCGCACTTGCTAGAACCCGACTCGGCGTAGAAGGTCGGCAAAGCGCGGATCGGAGCGCATTTTGTCCAGTCTCGGGTCAACGTTTATATCGACAACTCCGATCCGATGGGCAAATGCCTTTTCGAGAGCGGCGAATGCCTCATCTTTCTTCCCCAGCATCGCGTAATCAGCAGCCGCACTTGGAGCCAAGCCTCCGCGATAGAAATCGCCTTCAGCTTCGTTATCCTTGGCATCTTTGCTGAGGTACCCCGTATACCCTGACCTCTCGAAAGTTCGCATGAGTTCTGTGGCTCGTGTTTGATGACCCTGTAAGCGTTGTATTTTCACCCACTGTTCCATCGCCTGCGCGTAATTCCCCATTTGCTCGTATGCAAGTCCAAGAACTGAAACCGCGTCAACGTCGTTCGGGTCGATCTCTAGTGTCCTGTTCGCCTGTTCTATGGCATGTGTGTAATCATGCGCGAAGTCATACTCCCACGCGAGAATCATGTTGTTTAATACAGAGAGTGGATCAAGCTCCACCGCTCGACGGCATTCAACCAGACCCTCCTGAGTTTTGTGCGTACCAACTTTGATCCAGCAGGAGACCTCATGGGCGTATGCGGAGTTGGGATCAAGTGCCAGCGCCTTCTGAATCTCATCGTCTGCTTCTGGGAAGTTCCAGAAATAGTTGAAATCGAGATTGGCTAAGGCGGTGTGGGACTCGGGAATCTGGTTATCGAGCGCCAGTGCCCGCTGTGCGGCGGATCGTGCCTTGTCCAATAGCTCCGGGTCGGAGACATAGCCCATGTAACCCTGTATCGCATAGACGTCTGCCAGTCCGGCGTAGGCTGCCGCATAGCCTGAATCTTTAGCAACCGCTTTGCCGAAAAACTCGGCAGCCGCACTCAAGTCTGGTGAAGTCCACGTCTTCTCGTAGTAGTGCCGCCCCTTCAAATAGAACTGATATGCCTCGGCGTCTTTGGTTCCTATTTTTGCTACGCTTTCCTGTTCACTTGTAGCCAATTCTGGTCGCAGGCGGGCTGCAACATCGCGCACGATAGAACTTTCTAGCAGTGACGCATCATTTCCGCTGCGGGTGTATCGTTCGCCCCATAACTGCGCCCCCGTTTCGACATTGACGAGTTCGGTCTCCACGTCGAGTTCACTTCCGTGTTCCATTACACGTCCCGTCAGTACCGCGTCCACGTGCAAGTCATGTCCAACGCCTTGGGGATCGTCTAGCCGCAACTTGTAGTGGGACACTGTGCTCCGAGCCATCACTTGCAGATTTGGAAGGCGGGAAAGAGAATTCGTGATCTCCTCAGAGAGACCGTCGCCAAGGTAGTCCAGTTCGGGGTCTTTGCTCGCGTTCGCGAACGGCAATACGGCCATCGAATGAATCGGTGCCCCATCGGAAGCGTGGGTGTGCAGCGAACGCCACCCCAGAAATGCAACAGTGGTGAGAGCGATAACCCCAGCCACGCCCCAGAGCAATCGCCTTGGTTGAACGAACGCTCCATATTGAGTTGTGGTCGCTGCGGTCTTACGGCTCTCTGTATCGCGTTTCAGCCGTTGGAGGTCAGATCGCATCTCCGCTGCGCTCTGACTACGCAGGTGGCGGTCCTTCTCCAGCGCTTTGTTGACGATTCGTTCTAGTTCGGCCGGCACCTCGGGGTTCAGCCGCACCGGAGCTACGGGAGCGCGTTCAAGGATAGCGTTGAAGATTAACGCCGACGTGTCGCCCCGGAACGGCAGCGTCCCAGTACACATCTCGTAGAGCACCGCGCCGAAAGAAAACAGGTCGGTGCGAGGGTCGAGTTCCTTCCCCCGCGCCTGCTCCGGTGACATATACGCGACAGTTCCGAGCGTGCTCCCGGGGCTAGTCAGAAGTTCTTCGGACTCGATGGTCGGGGCACTTAGGGCAATACTCTCCGGTTTGAGAGCGACCTTTGCCAACCCGAAGTCGAGAACCTTTGCCTGCCCCCTACTCGTGATGAAGATGTTCGCTGGCTTGATGTCTCGGTGAATGATCCCTTTGGAGTGTGCCGCATCCAAGGCGTCCGCGATCTGGATGCCAAGATCGAGCACCGTTTCAATCTCCAGTGGCTTGCCAGCGATGCGGTGCTTTAGCGTCATGCCATCCAGAAACTCCATGACAATGAACAAATGCCCCTCGTGCTTGCCGATTTCGTAGATCGTGCAAATGTTGAGGTGGTTTAGTGCTGACGCCGCACGCGCTTCGCGGCGAAAACGCTCGAGCGCCTGCGGGTCTTGGGCTAGGTCTTCTGGCAGGAATTTCAGGGCGACAAAGCGACCGAGTTCTGTGTCCTCAGCCTTGTACACCACTCCCATGCCGCCACCGCCCAACTTCTCGATGATGCGGTAGTGCGAGACAGTCTGCCCCACAAACTGGGGGGATGCGCCCATTGGCGGGAATCTTAGGACGCCAGCGCGCAAGGGTCAATATTCAGCTCTTCTGAAGTTGGCTATGCTATGTGGCTGGTTTGCAAATGATTGGTTCCACAGCGAGAATCTCGTGCATGCCATCGCTACATCAGCGCGATCTGGCGTCTGTTCAGGTGGCGGCATTGGCTTCGCCTCCGCAAGAACGGCATCGTTCCTCCGGCGAGCCACTAGGTCGGATAGCAGGCAAGGTCATTTAAGAGGACTTCAACAGTACGCGCACTTTAAGAAGATGAAAAACGCAGCCCTTGGTGTTCGCATGCATTCGGGTTGGGGGGTGCTTGTGTGCGTCTCCGGCGATCCTGCCACTCCAGAAATAGTTGACCGGAGACGAATTGTCATCATCGAACCCGCAATGGAAGGGGCGAAACAGCCATATCACTTTGTGGATGGTTTGGGGCTTGAAGAAGCCGAACGCCATCTTCAGAAATGTGAAGCGGTTTCGCAACGCCTAGCCATGCAGGCGATACGTGAAACGTTGGACGAGATAAGCGACCGGAATCATCGCGTGGTCGGTTGCGCGATGTTACTCCCTTCGGGTCGCGCCTTGCCTGCTCTCCCCAACATCCTAGCCTCACATGCTCTGGTGCATACAGCCGAAGGGGAGTTCTTTCGCAAGGTCGTTCGCGAAGCATGTGAACGTTGCCGCATCCCTGTTCTGGGTTTTCGCGAACGTGCACTGACTGAGCGAGCGAACGCGACCTTCGGGCAGGCGGCGGCTGGTGTGCGCCGACACATCGCCGCTCTCGGCAAAACTGTGGGTTCACCTTGGACGCAGGACGAGAAGACCGCCGCTCTTGCCGCTCTGATGCTTGTGAGCGATAGAGCCTTTAAATGGGACTAGTGGCCTATTCTCGATCAGACACGCGCATTCCAAAACGCTGCATTCACACCACGAATGTCCACGCGCTCGCAAGGAACTGATCGGGTCGGCTGTGCTTCTCGGAGTCGAGAACATGAAGATCGGCTCGATTGTCATTCGTTGCAATGAGTTCAACCAGATGTTGGCATTCTGGCACTGGCAGGCTCAAGGCTGGAGTGGAGAAGAAAAGACATTCCTTGAGAGGTACGCGGGATGCGGTGTGCTGAGCTGTCAAGCCCTTAGCTAAGAGAAACCAGGCCGCGAGCACGTAGCCAGCTACCTTTAGGAATATGCTCTGAGCAGGGAAGGCTAGCATCCATATTCTCTCAGTTCCTCGGTTCCACGATCTTCCAATAGGAATCTTTATGAATGATCTTGCCATCTCGGAATTCCAGAAGGTCACAACCACGAACAGTAATCTTCTTCCCGTCGTTGGTGGTGCCCGTCAGAGTCCATTGCGACACGCCGTGATTGCCCGAAACCCAGTGATGGTCATCTCCGTAGTGAACATC
>Ga0187766_10000054_pt1 | contig 52091 bp, 63 predicted proteins | sample 0216_QUI02_MP05__4_FD_132971 | JGI IMG/M metagenome (GOLD analysis project Ga0187766, IMG submission 132971) | Tropical peat soil microbial communities from peatlands in Department of Meta, Colombia - 0216_QUI02_MP05_20_MG | ecosystem: Environmental > Terrestrial > Soil > Wetlands > Peat ... | reverse complement strand
AGGAAAACAGCCCACACAGTCGAGGCCATCTCAACTTCCCCAGCTGGCAACCAATGGATCGGAATCAACCAGACGGCCGCAAATAGGTACCTCGAGTTCCTTCTGAGACAAAAAGCACTCAAACGCCTGGCTAGCGGACCTGTTCAGCGCGAGGTCAGGCTCGGAAAGTCAAGGATAGACTTCCTTGTTGGAAACGCCTACATCGAGGTGAAAACACCACTGATAACGCTGCCCGCCCCCGAGGGAACTCCCAGAATCAGAAGTAGTCGGTTCCATTCTTTCGACAGGCTGATCAGACACATGGGAGAGCTGAAGGACTCGCTCGCTTCAGGGAAGAAAGCGAAGATAGTTCTCTGCTATCTGTATGACGCCAAGCCATTCACACCTCCACCTCCTAACAGGACTAACGCAAGAATCTTGGAGGCCGCAAGGGTCGCCGAGGGAGCGGGGGTCGAACGGTGGCAGGTGAACCTGCGGATCGACCCCTCTGGAGTTTCGCTGATCAGGTACTTCAGGAGCAGCCCCTACACCTCGGGCATCTAATCCCTCCTCCGGTCCAACCTTCAGGCTATTGACATACTCTGTGACGACTCCATGGGCAGGGTTCGCTTTCAAGACCTCTAGTCCTATGGTGGGATTCTTCTTGAGAGTCTCGCGCAGCTTCTTCATCAGCTCGCTTGGGTTCTTGGCAATGGTCTTCTTGGCTTCTGAGACGACCGACTCGTGGTCGCACACAATCGTGAACCGCTTGAGCTGTTCCTTCAGCTCTTCAAGCGCGAATAGAATCGCCAGGACCTCGGCGTCATCGCTCTCCGTCGCGTCGACCCGCGACGCGCCGTTTCTGTTACTCCCTTCGACAACATAGCCGACGTAGGCCTCCCTCTCGAGGGTCGGATCGTGGACGTTCAATATCTTCGCGTCTACGTAGACCTTCGGGGGCCTGGACAGACGTGGGAAGTGCAACGGTTTCTCATCATGGCGATTTCGTCGCCCCACTTAAATAGCGTATAGAGGAGCGAGGTGAGAGTTGCTTTGATCTGTCCAAACTGCGGCAAACAGGTCGCTGACGGCAGCGCCTTCTGTCCAAGCTGCGGCGCCGATCTTACGAAGGCCACCTCCAGCCAAGGCCTGATGCTTCTGACCTCCAACTACGCCCCAGGGTACAAGGTGGACAAGGTGCTCGGCATGGTCTACGGCATCACAGTCCGATCGAGGGGCTTGGGGGGGAATCTGATGGCGGGCCTCAGATCCGTCGCCGGCGGTGAAATCAACGAATACACGGAAATGGCCCATCAGGCCAGGCAGCAGGCGCTTGACAGGCTGGCTGACCACGCCAAGAGCATGGGGGCCAACGCGGTAATCAGCGTCATGTTCGATTCGACAGGGATTGGGAACACCATGGACGAAATCATAGCTTTCGGCACCGCGGTCGTAATCTCCCGAGTCGATGCGTCCCAAGAACTCGTCAGACTGAGCTGAAGGGATGGACAAAGTTGGCCCAGTCAGGGACCCAGCCTGATTGGGAGAGGTTCATCGCCATGCTGGACCCGCAGAGCGGTGACAGGATCCTCGATGTCGGTGCCGGAAAGGGGGATAAGGCGGCTATAATCCTTCAGGCTTTCCCTGGGACCGAGGTGTTCGCCGTCGACCCCAACGAGAGACGAATCAGCGAAGCGAAGCGGGACCATCCTGACGTTAGAAGTACGGTTGCGGGAGCGGAGAAGCTCCCATTCGACGATGCCTCATTTGACAAGGCATACTCGACGATGGCGCTCCACCACTTCTCTGACCTGGACAAGGCACTAGCCGAAGTCTCTAGGGTAGTCAGAACCGGGGGTTCATACGTCATCCTGGAAGTGGAACCCGGCTCACCCCTCGGGAGGCTCTTTCGATTTCTTGGAAGGTTAATGGGGGAAAAGATGCAAATGATGACCGAAGAGGAGCTTCTGTCAAGGCTCGAGAGGGCCGCAGGATTCCATGTCACCCGCTCGGTCAGCCTTGGCAGCAGGTACCTGATTCAACTTTCAAGAATCTGAAGCTCCTCCCGGGCTTCACGGTTAACTACCCGAATGACCTCCACGCGATGGTTGCCCTACGTCTACCTCGGCTCGCGCCGAATTGAATACACGGTGATAAATGGGCCAGGCCGGCGATACACCTACTTCAGATTCAGAGATGACCTGACTCTCGAGGTAGTGCTCCCCCGCGGAAGGGCGGTCGATGTCGAGAAGGCTATCTCAGAGAGGAGTGCCTGGCTCCTCCGCCAGTATGAGCGCCTCTCGAAAACGAGACATGTGCTGACTCGAGACTCGGTCATGTTCGGCGGCGAGCCCCTGAAAATCGTCTACGAAGGCCCGGGCGAAATTCTCGTCCCAGACCTAGCGAAGCGGCAGCTCATCGTTCACACCAGCAATCCAAGACACTTAAGGGAGCTACTGCGGCGTTGGTTCCTCAAGGAGAGTTCCGCCTACGTTGTAAGGAAAGTGTCCGAGCTGGCACCAATTGTCGGCGCAAGGCCGAGCAGAGTCGACGTGAGAGAGATCACCAAATGGGGCTATTGCACGAGGGAGGGAAGGATCTCGTTCAGTTGGCAGCTCATAGCTCTCCCGGAGAGGCTCAGGGAGTACGTTGTCATGCACGAGCTTACGCATCTTCTCGAGTTCAACCACTCCACCGCCTTCAAGAGGAAACTCGCAGCCGTCTGCCCAGACTTCCGGGCGAGGGAAATGGAACTGGACGTGGTTATCCCCTACCGAAGGCTCAGCATGGGCTAGACGGCGCAGATATGAAGCTCTCCACCGGGCGCAGCATGGACAATGTTTTTGTCGGGAACACCCAAATTCATGACTGGGGGCACCTCGCACTGAAGTGCTATTGCGGCTTCGTCTGTCAGACGGAAAACGAATTGAAAGAGCACATACTCAAGACCCACGGCGCCCGGGACGGCGATTGGAAGGGCTGGGTTAGTCACTGAAGAATTGCGAGCCCCCTTGGCCTGCCTTGCGAGCCCTTTGCTCGGCGAATTTTCTCCTGTTCATCAGGCTCACGACCAGCCAGGCGACAAAGATGATTGCAATGATTACAGGGCTGGAGAAGAGCTGGAAGTAAACGAGCACGATGACGAAAGCTGCGATGATTGGTAGCGCCAGGAGGAGCTTTGTCCGAGGGGTCAATGCAGCCACAAGCCCAGCGTGTCATGGATTAATATCAAAGTCGAACCGCCCCGGCTTTGAGCCGGGAACTTCAGATGGCCAGGCCGAACCCCTGAACGAATGATTCGGCATGCCTCATTTCTATGAGGAAGCTTACCCCCTTCGGCGTAAGGCTATAGGTCCTATTCTCCCCCTCTTGCTTCATCTCTATGAGTCCCTTGGCTGTCAGGTCGTCGAGATATTTGACCAGCCTCTCATGCGAAAGGTTGGCCTTGTAGAGTATATGGGTCGGCTTAGCTTCTCCCTCGTCCCTGACCGCGTTGAGGATGTCCAGGTTTATTCTCAGGACGCTCCTCTGCTTCTCACCCTGGGCCAACCACTTCGCTCCTTACTACGAAAATCAGTAGGGATAGGAACCCGAGGAACTGTACCGCCGTACCTATCAGGAAGAGCCCGGGCCCCAGCACGAGCACTGACACCAGGAGCACGCAGTGCGCCGCAAAAATAAGGAGGAATGCAATCAGAACCATCCAGGAAAGCCTGCCCCCGCGCCCCGAGCGGAGCAACAGCGCCTGGAATACGATGAAGGCCAGAAGGATTAGCGTCACGAAGTAGCTGAGAATCGAGAAGGTGTAGAGGCTCACGAGGGTAGCGCCCACGACTGCGGCTGGGGCCGCCGTACTCAGTTGGCGGCCATAGGTCGACCTGGCGTACCCTATCCCTATAACAAGGTATGCGACCATCTGGAGGGTCAGATACGTGAGGGAGGCGAGGAGCGTGAGAACCCTGTCGGAGTACGATTCCCCGGCCGTCCTCCCCGTAATATCGACGAGTGTTCTCCCCGAGATGAGAGACGTTCCGGCGTCGATAACCAGCCCAATTCCGAGGAGCATGAAGCCTATGCTTATGGCCCACAAGACAGAACTGGACACAAACCTGTTTGCCTTGTACGCATAGTAGCTCGTAAGCAGTGCCACCAGGGCGCTCATGATGTTGAGGCTGAAAGTGATGAGGGCTCCCGATGCCAACTTTCATCGTTCGGGTTTCAATATCGGCTTTAACCTTTCGGAAACATCGTCTGGACGGAAAGTCCAGACGTTCCTTTCCGCCCCCCTAAATATGGAGCCAGCCCCTAAAGAAACCGTAGCGAAATGAACACGAAGAAAATAGCAATCGCGTCCGCAATCGGGGCATTCGCCGTCATGGCGATGCTCTTCGCATACCCAGCGGTAGCATCCTCAGCAACCACTTCGAGCAACCCCAATTACCAACAGCTTCTCCAGAGTTCTCAGACTGCCACTCCCCAGAATATCCAGCTCTCCTCAGGCCAGACAATCACCCTGACTAGCGTCGCCGGTGGATACTGGCAGATCGGCGACCGTGATGTCAACGGAACAGCCTCGGGCTCGCTGAACCTCCAGGTAACAGGGGCCCTCAAGGGCGGGTACATCATCTCAGTCACTGGAGGCACCCTTGGAATCAATGGAGCCACCTACACCATTTCAAGCGGCTCGGCAGAGCTGGGTCCCCACGGGGTCTACATGGTAGGCCAAGGGCAGGCTGGGAGCGCCCAGTTCCTGTTCCTTGACAGGAGCCTTGGCAAGTTCGGGAGCACCACATACGGTGTCCTCAGGGTTGACCTGAAGGACGGGACCTCTGAGTTCGCAGCGCGGCTGCTTGTAACCGCGACGGTCGCAAGTCCGACAGCATAAGGCGCGGGCATCCTGCGCCTTTCCCCTTTTATTACTCGAACCAAGGCGACAACAATATACCTGACCGGGACGAGCGAAAACGACATCATGTTGTCCACCTTGGCCCTGGGTTCTCCAGCCCCGGACTTCGAACTCCTCGGGGTCGATGATAGAAGACACTCGCTTGTGTCCTTTGCGGAAAAGCCTTTCCTGGTCGTGATTTTCACCTGTAATCACTGCCCTTACGTTAAGGACTACGAGGCTCGCATGGTTTCTATTCAGCGAGACTATTCCACCAAGGGCGTGCAGCTCGTAGCCATCAATTCAAACGACGACAAGGCTTACCCTGAGGATAGCTTCGCGGAGATGGCAAGGCGCGCAAAGGAGAAAGGATTCAACTTCCCCTACCTGAGGGACGATACCCAGAAGGTCGTTGAAGCCTACGGAGGTGTCTGTACTCCCCACGTGTTCGCATTTGACAGCAAGAGGCTCCTCCGATACCGCGGAAGGATCGACGACTCGCGCGATCCATCGAAGGTCGCACATCCCGATCTCAGGAACGCCCTCGACGACATGGTCGCCGGAGAAAGCGTCCGAGTACCAGACACGAAGCCCTTTGGCTGCAGTATCAAATGGTACTCGATGAAGCCGGCGTAGAGTGACGAATGATGACTGTGGGCAGGTTCCAGGTAATGAGTCTGTTGCAGGCTGCGCGTGCCTACGCGCTAGGCCTCCCTCTCGAGTCAGCCTATTCCTGGGGCCTCAACAGAGCCATCTTCATCGCCGCAGCGAAGAGAGGCTTCAAGGGAGGCTCCACCTCCGGAGAGGGCGGAACCGGCGCGAGGAAGACCTCGAAGAGAGAAGGCACCTACATGCTTGGGGACGACATGGCGTTCAAGACAGAGATTGACGGCGTTCTCCTCTTCACGATCGGAGGCAGGGTCCAGACGAAGGAAGAGTTCGACAAGCGGGTCAAAGCCCGGTTCGGGAAGATCTTCCCCGAGGCCTGGAAGGAGGCTCTGCGCTACATCAAGGGGTTCGACAAGGACGTCCTGCTTTCATCTGAAGGGTTCTTCAGAGATGTGTACAGGCCCGTTAGGGACGAATTAGCCGAAAAATGGTCTGCCGCTTCTGATCAGGCATAGCGCTGCTGCCTGAGCCACGAATGGACAGCAAGTGAGGCAACGGCTTCCATCGTGGTGTTCCTCTCCTCGGCAGCCCTTCTCAGCCCGTCGGCCACCCTTGGGTCCAGGAGGATCTCTAGCTTCACCGCGTGCAGGTACGAGACCTCCCTCTTGATGTCCTCCACGGGCCTCTGCGGCGCCATCACAAAGTGGCTCACGACATTCTCAGCCTCCGGGGTAGGCAGCGGGGCGATGGTCTCAGCCAGCTCCTTCAACTGGGTCGCCCTCTCCCTCCTAGGGAGCTCCTGGACGGTGGGTGCCTCCTCCGCCCTGTGAAGGAAAGTGGCATGCCTGACCGGGAGCACCCCCTCCTTCCTCTCCTTTGGGAGCGGTGCCTGCTTGACAGCTATGTCCGCCCTCGCCTCCTTACGGATATTCCTGACCGCCTCTACGGCGCTTATCCTATCGTCCACGTACCTCCTTGACTTTCCAAGTGCCTTGGCGACCTGCTCCGAAGACCCATAGGCCCTCGGGTTCACCTTCCTCAGGGCGACGATCGCGTCATACTCCTCTTCGGGCTCGATGTCCCTCCTCTGGATGTTCTCCACTAAGGAGACTATGATTGCTTCCTCGTCGGTCATGGGCCTGACGATGGCGGGCACTCTCTTGAGCCCCGCAATCTTGGCTGCCTCGAACCTCCTTGACCCGACAATAAGCTCGTACCTTCCTCCGATAGGCCGCGCAAGCAACGGCTCAAGGATCCCCTTCTCTTTGATCGAGTCCACAAGGTCCCCCACATCGCCAGGGCTCTTCCTGACGTTTGTCTTGCCGATGTAGAGCTTGGAGAGTTCGACCGTCATTATCGTCCCCGTCTGCTCCTTCCATCCCTGCTGTGCGGACGAGAACTTCGGCAAATTTCGGCCGTAACAGCCGCAAGGCCTTTCTTAAAACTATCCAGACCCTCCGGAACGGCTCCTAGGTGGTCAGTTGAGCCTTATCTTGTCCCTGTAGGCGTCTAGGTCGAGGAATCCGTGGCCGCTGATGTTGGCCAGTATGCACCTCTCTTCCCCCGCTGCCTCCGCCTTCTTTGCCTCGTCTATGGCCGCCCGGACCGCGTGGGCCGACTCCCCCGCGATTAACCACCCCTCCGTTTCAAGGAACGTCTTCGCTGCCTCAAAGACAAGCCCTTCGTCGCTCGGGTACGCCACCGCCCCGACGAACCCTTTGTTCCGCAGTGCACTGATTATGGGTGCTGCTGCATGATATCTCAGTCCGTCAGACTTGATGGGAGTCATCGCAGTCTCATGACCCAGCGTGTACATCATCATTAGTGGTGTGTGACCAGCGGTATCCCCGAAATCGTACCTGTACTCGCCCCTAACCAAGTTAGGGGCGGCCTCCGATTGGGCCGCGAGGAATTCGCATTCTCTCTTCTTCTGCAGAACCTCCCCCATGAACGGGAGCGCAATCCCCCCAAAATTGGAACCTCCACCGAGGCAACCTATGACAAGGTCAGGCGAGTCGTCCGCCTTCTCGAACTGCTTGATGCACTCCAATCCAATGATGGACTGGTGGATGAGGACATGGTTCAGCACCGACCCCAGGCAGTAGACCCTGTCACCAGCCAGGTCAGTGTACTCGAGCCCCTCGGAGACAGCGATGCCGAGGGAACCCTGGTGCCCGGGATCCATCTGAAGCAGCTTCCTTCCGAACGCCGTCTGGTCGCTGGGGGAAGGATAGACCCTTGCCCCATACAATTGCATGAGAAGCTTCCTTTCCGTCTTCCAGTCGTACACTGCCCTTACCCAGAAGACAACCGTCTTGAGACCGAGAAGAGAGGATGCGTACGTTAGCGCCGTCCCCCACTGCCCCGCCCCGGTCTCAGTCACGAGTGTCATTTTGCCCTCCCTCGCCGCGTAGTATGCCTGGGCTATGGCCGTGTTCACCTTGTGGGATCCCGTGGGACTCAAGTCCTCGCGCTTGTAGTATATTCTGACCTTCCTCAGTCCCAACCTCCGTTCAAGCCGCTTCGCCCTGTAGAGTGGCCTGGGCCTCCCGGCATGGATGTAGAGCTCCCTGACCTCCTCAGGAATGTCGATCCATCTTGATGTCGACATCTCCTGGCGGAGGCACTCTCCGACCAGCCGCTTCTTGAGAGCCTCCATCCTCGACTCGCCATCACCCGGTTCCTTCGGGGGAGGGAGGCCTCCGGGAATGTCAGGCACGACATTGTACCACCTGCGCGGAAGCTCCTCGGGATCAAGCGAGATTTGGTCAGGATTCATCGTGGCCGCTCCACACCGTTTCTACATAAGACCTCTGCCGAACGACTTAGGGCGCCTCATAAGGGACGACGAAACCTTAAACTCGGCCTTGCGCCTTTCAGTAGCTGATGCTGACAGGCGAGGAAATGGAGAAGCTCAAGGCAAAGCTGAACAGAGAGTCGGTCAACGTTTGTTTCAACAGGGGAACAGAGGCCCCCTTCACGGGGAAGTATTGGGACAACCACGAGAAGGGCACTTACTCGTGCATCGTCTGCGGCACCTCGCTGTTCACTTCTGACACGAAGTTCGAATCAGGCACAGGCTGGCCGAGCTTCTTCCAACCTATCTCCAAGGGGATCATCAAGGAAGATACCGACCGAAGCTTCGGCATGGTCAGGACAGAAGTTAGCTGTGGGAACTGCGGCGTTCACCTAGGCCATGTCTTTGACGACGGTCCCAGGCCCACGGGGCTGAGATACTGCATCAATTCCGCTGCCCTGGAATTCAGGAAGGCCTAGGACACAGGCCGTGACGCACACCCCTGGTGTCGTCTCATGATGCGGCGGAGACCCCTTGTTAAACGCCCAACGGAAAAAGGTTCTCCCCTCCCCCGCCTCGCCCCTCTCATGTAGCTTAACTTTGGTTAACAAAAAAGGAGCGCCGAATTGACAGCCTACCCCTTAGGGGGCCCCAGGCCGGCGTTGTTCCGTTTCAATTGTCGTCTCATGGCCCTAGCAGTGCGTCAATGCGTCCTTCTGTCGCAAGGTTAAGAGATTCCAGGACGCTCCGCCCCAAGAGCCCCCTCAATCGCAAGCACTTCAAAACGGTCTTCACGATATCTCAGGTGCCCCACAGGAAGCAGAGGTACGAGACCGTGGGGGACTGGATACCCGGGAGACCGGCTCAGATCAGAGTGAGTAAGATGAAGGACCAGAGATACGTGTTCCTGGTGGCGCTTCACGAGATGATCGAGTATGAACTCTGCAAGATGCATGGCATCACAGACAAGGAGGTGGTGGCATTCGACGTAAACTTCGAGGCAGAGCGGCGGATGAACTTACACCCGCTGGATGCCGAGCCCGGTAACCACCCGAAGGCGCCTTACAGGAACGAGCACGAGTTCGCAACCATGATCGAGATGATGGTTGCCCAAAAGCTTGGGGTCAGCTGGTCCGACTACGAGAGGACCGTTCTCTCCCTCGGCCCTAAGCCAAAGAAGATGACAGTCCGTCCCCAGGCTGGGCGTTCCCGCTAGGGGACCGTGACCTCAGGAAACCCAAAGCCAGCCAGGACAAGCTTGTTGGAGTGTGTCGGTGAGTTTAAATGAGTTGTAACGGGTCGGAAGCCGAATGTCAGGTGCCCCGGACACTGTCTCGATGCTAGGTACCGTTCCATTCTTCTCCGGTCTCGATGTGAAGAAGAGGAAGTCGCTCGCCTCCGAAGGGAAAGAAATGGCGTACAAGGCGGGTGATTTCGTTGTGCGCGAAGGGGCCATGGGGGTCGGCTTCTATCTGATTCTCGACGGAAAGGCCGAAGTTCGCAAGGGGGACAGAGTCCTCGCAACCCTCGGGAGGGGGCAGTTCTTCGGGGAAATGTCGCTCATCGACGAGCTTCCACGTTCGGCGGACGTGGTCGCTGTCTCCCCGACCAAGTGCTGGGCGCTGACATCTTGGGCTTTCGCCGGCCTGGTGAAGACGAACCCGGAGGTAGCCCTGCACATGCTGAAGGAAATGGTGAAGAGAGTCAGGGCAGCCCAGAGCTCCCCCACTTCCTGAGTGCGGATCAGTCGAGACGGTCTGGTTTGAGAAAATGAAGGTAGGTCTGAGCACTTGGTCGCTGCTCGGACTTGACGTGGCTTCGGCCGTCCGGGCAATCGGAGACGCGGGGCTCGACTACATCGAGCTCTGGGGGGACGCTCCACACGCGCTTCCCGGTTGGGTCGACAAGCGCGCCCTCACCGAGGCACTCTCCACCTATCACATGACAATCACAATGCACGCGCCCTTCACCGACCTCAACCCAGCCAATCCCTTCCAACCCGTGAGGGGTGCAGTAGAGAGGGCTCTGGAAGAGTTCGTCCAGTTTAGCGACTCCTTGGGGGCGAGGGTAATCACTGTCCACCCCGGGAGCGTTCACAACGAGGCGATGGTGCCCGATTCGGCGGCAAACGCAGCCTCTGTCCTCCAAACCATGGTAAAGGCGGCCGACGGAAGGCTTGCCATAAGCGTGGAAAACCAGACCAAGAGCAAGTCGAAGTACCATTACCCGCTCGGCTCCACCGCCGAATCACTGAGGGCCCTCGTGGAGGCAGTCGATGGGTTGAGGTTCACCCTCGACACAGGCCACGCTCACGCTAGCGCCCAGGTCTGTGACGACTTTCTCCAGGTGGCCGGCCCAAAACTCGTGGAGGTGCACCTGAGCGACAATGCCGGCGCGTCGGACGCCCACCTCGTCCCGGGCGAGGGGACTGCGAGCCTTGGCAAGCTGATGGGGATGTTGGCCGGATCTGATGTCTTTGTCTGCCTCGAACTCAACCCGCACATCTATGCGCCGCAGCAGGTGCTCGCTGCCACTGCATCGTTCAAATCCAAAGCCTGATACTGTGAAGAAGGATCAGACTTTGAAGATCTGGTCGCAGGGGAGCCATCCCATCCCACTGGAGCGATAAACTAACCTCTCGCCATCTCGACCAGCTCAGAGGGCTGCTTCCCTCTAGAGGCCGGTAGACCCGTTATGCCCCCCACCAGGCTTTCGGCGGCCACTCCTCTCCTTTCGAGGACCTTTGCCAGCATCAATGAAGTGTTCCCTGCCATGCAGACCACAAGGATGGGCCTGTCGTCCTTGGGAAGGAGGGTCTCAAACTCTCCTGAAGGCTCCCCTCCGTTCAGCACCATCTGCACGTCCCTCGTCGCAGCGACCTTGATGTCTGACTCCTCGCACCCGAGGGACGATGCTATTACTCTGATACCCTCCTTCCGGGGGACGAACATGTTGTGGGCCCACACCACTCCGCCGTACTCCCTGATCGCCGAGGCTGCTTCGTCCAGCCTCACCTGGTCCCTCTTACCCCTCCGCGCCACGGCCTTCACTTCGGTGGAATACTTGGAGGCGCCATCGGCTATCATCACGACGAACTGCTTCCCGACCCCGAAGTTGATCAGTTGCATGGAGGCGTATAGGGCGAGGGCCCCACTTTCACCCACATCGTACCCCTTCCTGTTGAAGAATTCGAAGAGCCTGGTGGCATCGTCGAAGTCCACTTCGTGCTCCCCTAGATACGCCTCGGGCTCGTAGAATCGCAACCCAATGGCCTTCTCTCTGGTCCTAATTCCTGCAACGTCCTGGCCTGCCAGCGGGAACACCACTCTCGTCCCCTTCCTGCCGTACCTCGACGCCACGTACCTGCTAACCCCTCCCGCGGTCCCTCCCGTCCCGAAGGTGCAGACGAAGTCCGCTTCCCCGAGAGAGGTACCCAGCTCTCCAAGCTGCTGGTCGACCTCAAGTCCTGTGACAGACTGGTGAATCTGGACGTTCAACTGGCTGTCGTACTGTTCTGTGCAGAACCCTCCATACACACGGGCAAGAAGTTTCGCCAGTCCAATGGCGTCCTGCCTGGCCAGGAGCTCCTCCGCCCTTTCCTTCGCCCCGTCGAACCTACTAGGGTCGAAGCCGAGCTCTGCCAGCTGCTGCCTGACCCCCGCCGCGACCCCTTTCGCCATGAGCATGTCTGCGCTACCCTTCGCTCCCGGCGCTGGACAGATGTCCATGTCCAAGTTGACAAGCCTGACCCCGTCCGTCACCAACTGATCTACCACTCCCTGCTGCAGCCTCCTGGATACCAAAGCCACCACGTCGATTCCAAGCCTCCCGAGCCACCCGAGGGCAAGTCCGAAGTTCCCCGAGGTCGCCTCAAAGACCGTCTGGCCTCTCGTCAGCTTCCCTGAGGTAATTGCGTCGCCCAAGATGTTGACCGCTGGTCTGACCTTAACCGATCCCCCCGCTATCTTGGAATCGAGCTTCGCCAACACTCTGGCTCCGCTCGCCAGACGGAGCCCGTATTCCGACCTGGCGCACTCCATCAGGGGGGTTGTAACGTCGACAAGGGGGGTAGGGTTGACGACCCTCCCCCCCTCTATGTGGGGGACCTGGGACCGAGTTTCAGCCTCAAATCTCTCGAGAAGGCTCGGGTCGTTTGAAACAGGTTTCATTACGAAAAGGTTCTAGTCGACGGGGCTATATAACATATGTTATTATTTCAGCCATCAGACCCTATTCATGCAAGGCCCCCGGCATTCCGGAGACGACGTCGCTCTCCGCGGCGGGTTTCTGATAGATCCGGCCCGCGGGCTTTCAGAAAGGAGGACGAACGGGAGGGAGAGGCTCCCTGGGTCCTCCAGGTTGGGGAAAGCTGGGTTCCCTCGGGAACGAGGCCATCTACAGCTCCGCCTCCCTAGGAGTGACCTTTAGGTCCGCAACCTTCTCCGCCCTGAGAATCCGCAGGACCAGGGTCTTGCCCACGACGTCCCCTGTGAGTGCCTTGTGGAGTTCGTATTCGTCTGTCGCCTGTGCGTCCCCAAGTTTCAGGATGATGTCACCCAGGACCACTCCTGCAGCCCTAGCGGGCGACTCTGCATCCACTGACCTGACAAGTAGCCCATCCTCCTGGCCGACTTCGGCAGACCTGGCTAGATCATCAGGGAGCTCGACAGGCTCGACTACGACGCCTAGGAACCCTTTCTTGACCCGGCCGTCCTTTGAGATCCTGCCGACGGTTTCCTTCAGCGAGTCGACCGAAATAGCCACTCCCCTGCCGGCAAAGTAGGCCACGTTCATTCCCAGCAGGTTCCCAGACGCGTCGACGAGGGGACCTCCCGAGTAGCCAGGGTTCAACTTAGCGTCCGATACCACGGCGTCCTCTATCATGACTCCCCAGAAGCCGCGCATGCTCCTGCGGTTGCTCGTTATGATGCCGGAAGTAGCGGAAGCCTTCCTGCCCGATGCATTCGCCAGGGCCAGGACGAACTGCCCCACTTTGATTCCGTCGGCGCTCCCAATCCTTACAGGTGTCAGCCCTGACGAGTCCACCTTTAGGAGGGCAACGTCCGTATACGGATCTCTCCCGACCAGCTTCGCCTCGAGCTCCTGGCCGTCGCTCGTCACGACTGTAGGAGCCGTCGATTGCCCCACAACGTGGCTCGCGGTTACGATCAGCCCGTCCGCGGACCAGATTATCCCAGTGCCACCCCTCCTTCCTGCGTTCACGTTCACGACCGAAGGTGAAACGCTTTCAGCCAGCTCGGTTACAGCGTTTGAAAATGACTGTAACAGCTGCATCCCTTGTACCCCTGTCATTTTGTCAGAATCACCACCCGGGGGCATGTACTGGAGGCTACTTGTTGAGCAGGTTCGGGAGGGACCGGCTCACATCGCGTATGGCTTGAAGTACCCTATCCTCATGAGTGCCGGTCTAGCGCCGGGCCTGGGGCTGGCGTAGAGCCTAGAGATTCTCCCAATCAACTGGTGGGCTGCACGGATCGCTTTCGGAAGGTCTGCTTCCTTCGCAACTCTTGCATCGACGTCTAGCTGCCCTGACGAGAACTTGGCATCGATCGTTGCTGTCCCGTCCTCGGTCACCCACTTCATCACAAAACCTTCCTCGGTCTCCGCCGTTCCCACCCAGCGGATGGTGTCGAACCACCTCCCCTTGAGGGCTGAAATGATCGTCCCTGTGCTCGCCTCATAAGGGAGGAAGGTGTGCAGAATTGGTATCCTTCTTGCTCCACTATAGACGGGCCTTGCCGCGAAGGACTCTCTAGCCTTGTCGGTTACGCTGTATCCCTCCGGTGACTTGACCACAATGCCACCGTCCTCGAGCCTCTCCAATGACCTGGAAAGAGTCTCCGGATGGGCCCCCGTTATTCGTCTGAGCCCGTCGAAGGTGAAAATCTCAAGTCCCTCCTCCTCAATGGTCCGAACCACTTCAGCGTCTCTCGGGCTCATGGCAGTCGGCTCGTCGTCGAGTTCTGCGTCCCGCCTCAATGTTCCCGAGGTCTTCGCGCTTCACTCCCTTAAAAAACAAGCTCTCAATCGTGTGCGCCTCTACTCAGGCGCGCTTCGTGAACAACAGGCTCTTCCCTTCCTTCGTCATCTCTGTCCTTCCCGTGGCCACAAGTACATACAGGCCGATTAGGATGTCAAACCGCTTTGTGATCTTGTCTTTCGTTCCAAGGGCCTGTCTAGCCTCGGGTCCTTCATCAGCGCGCCAGTGGTTGCTCCTTCTTTTCTCACCGCCATGGCCAGGGTCTCAACCCTTGCAGAAGAAACCGAAGCCATGTGGAAGGACGACGAGCCTCTGCTGCTGGGGCTGATCACCAGGTAGTCCCCACCGGCAGTCCTGAATACTTCATGCTTCTGCCTGACAGCCTCCACCGTTCCAACGGGCACGAGAGCCCTGAAGATATCTGCGACTCCGCCTTCCATCGTTGAACAGGACTGGCACACGACCATTTATGCCTCCCTATCGGAACTGTAGAAATATTCCCTCGACACCGCTCTGAACGTTGGCTCTCTCCAGAAGGATGCTCGCGTTGGGCGTGATAGCAGTGGTGGCGCTGCTCGTGGGCTACACGGTTTACGAGTCCAGCGTCGGCCCGGGCTCCGTCACGTCCAAGGTTCCTTCCATTTTTACCGTGAACGGCCGGACCTTTGTCTTCACCTATGTCGCCACGACGCAGCAGGAAAGGGAGGCAGGCCTCATGAACAGGAAGGTGACGAACAACACGACGATGCTCTTCGCCTTCCCTTATCCTAGCAAATGGGCCTTCTGGATGTACGACACCAACACGAGCCTCGACATGATCTGGGTGAACGCAACGGGAGACTCGGGCCGGGTAGTCTACCTCACGGCAGGAGCCCCTCCGTGTTTCAACTCCTTCGGGTACGGGTGCGCAACCTATGCCCCAAGCACGGAGGCGACCTACGTGATCGAGGCCAAGGCTGGCTTCGCTGCGACGTATGGCATCACCACTGGAACGACCATCCTGTTCGGCTGACTTCTCGCTTCTAACGTTCTCGTCTAGGAATTTCGACCCGGCCTGCTTTTGACTCCAACCCGGTCGAGTGGGAGACGTGCAGGCAGCTCCCAAGCCCCCGATGACAAGAGCGCAGAAGCTCCGCTGGTACGCTAACCAGCTGATGACGGATGCTGCTGCTGACGAGAAGGCAGGGAACCCAGAGACCGCCGTATCGCGATACCTCCAGGCCGCAGATATCCTGCTTCTGCTGTCCAAGGTGGAGGAGAACTACACGGCTTGGAAGTACTACACGGACAACGCCGCACTGTGCCAGCAGAAAGCCAGGCGTCTCATAGCTCTCGCCCCGAAAGACGAGGCGGCGAACCCCTAGCCGGTCCGACCCCACGTTCTTAATATACCACGCAGACCCCTTTTCTACGGGATGACCAAGTGGGAGTGCTACCGCTGCGGACACATCTTCGAAGGTGACAACACCCCTGATGAGTGTCCCAACTGCCATTACTCGCTCACCTTCTGGATCGAGGCTAGCGAGTCTACCGCCCCGACCATCAGGAACTTCGTTAAAACAGATCCTCTCCTGATCGACGCCAACGAGTCTGTCCTCAAGGCGGCTCAGATGATGCGCGACAAAGGGGCCGGCAACATCCTCGCCTTGATCAATGGTGAGCCGAGGGGGATTCTAACTGAGCGTGATATCCTGTACAGAATCGCCGCTGACGATCTGCTCTCATCGAGCATCCCCGTGAGGAAGATCATGACGTCCCCCATGATCTCCATCGAGGCCGACAGGCCCCTTTCAGAAGGCGTCCAGCTTATGGCGAAGCACAGGATTAGGACAGTCTTCGTCACCGACCATGGCAAGCCGCTGGGACTTCTGAACATGAGAGCCATTGTCGGGGATCAGTTCAAGGTCGCGAAGAGCCTGGAGTCCTGAAGCACCGATCAAGTAGTCGTTAAATCAGGGAAACCCCTGACCAGGTCACGAAAACAATCCTCTTCGTCTGCGTCGAGAACACCTTCAGGAGCGTGCTATCCGAGGAGCTGTTCAACTCCAAGGCCCCCCCTGGCTGGGGTGCCGAGAGCGCAGGGGTGAGCCCGGCCGCTTCCATTAACCCCAATGCTCGCCTGCTCCTTGGTGAAGTGGGGATCACGCTTACAGAGAGAGCCCCCAGGATTGTAACGCCCTCCCTCGTCGCCGGTGCATCACGGATTGTCACGTTCGGGTGTCTGGACAGATGCCCCATAGGAGCCGAAGTCAAGGGAGAGGACTGGCCCCTGCCAGGGGCTACGGGAAAGACCTTCGAAGAGCTCAGGGGGATACGGGACGAGCTTTCGAGCAGAATAGACGATCTAATCAGAAGGTACTGCATTCAGGAACAGGGGGACAGCATCGACCCTCAAGTGCACGCCCCTGACGTCGAGAACCTGAGGCAGGAGCTCCTCAGGACCGCCAAGGCCCGCGGGACCCTCACCTACGGGGAGCTAATGCGGATCCTCGGAATCTCGAGAGGGCGACCTCTTTTCGAGGCCATATCAGCCGTGGACAAGGATGAGTACCGCAGGGGTGCGCCTGGGTTCGCGGCGATTATAGTCCGAAAGGACACCGGCTTCCCCGGGGGAGGTTTCTTCTGCGACAGCAGTCTGCCCCCCTCCCTCAGGAGGTCATTCTCCAGGGCCAATGACCCCAAGCTCTCCGCAGCCGAAATGAACTTCGTCAAGGAAGAACAGAGGAAGATCTGGGACTACTATTCGACCAGTTCCCAGAACTAGGCGTGTTCCAGCCACTAGACCCCACAGCGCCTATGCCTCTGACTTGACCCCGAGCCGCTTCCATCTGTTCTCGAGCAGCTCTTTGACCTCCGAATCCTCCACCTGTCCGAAGTTCTTGTAGAATTCCCCTATCGCGAAGAAGAAGCGGGGCCTCTCCAGACACACGACCCTTGTCCCCTCCCTGGAGAGCTCTGTTACCGCCTCCTGGGGAGCAACTGGCACAGACACGACCACTTCCCTCGGGCTCCTCTTCCTGACTGATTGAACCGCCGCCCTCATCGAGTTCCCAGTGGCCATTCCATCATCTACTATGATGACCGTCTTCCCCTCCAGACTGGGATATGGCATATCCCCCCTCAGGCTCCGCATCCTTTCTTTCACCTCCAACCTTTTCCTCCGCACCTCCTCTTGCAAGTATTCGGGAGAGGCTCCAACGGACTCGGCGGCTTGGCTGTCAACAATTACGTCCCCTTCTTGGGTGATGGCTCCCAGCGCAAACTCCGGCTCCCCTGGTGCGCCGATCTTCCGGGTCACCACGATATCGAGTGGCGCTCCTAGCACCTCCGCCACTTCGTTGGCGACCACGACCCCCCCTCTCGGCATCCCCAGAATCACGACGTTCTTCCCCCTGAATTCCATGAGAGCGCGTGCGAGTTCTCTCCCGGCCTCCTCCCTGTCTCTGAAAGGCGCCAACGTGTCTTCTGGCCGGCTTCTCCCACACATAACTAGTTGCCTTAACGGCTGGCTCGTTTCAACCGAAAATGGGATACCTGTCTATCGTCGCAACGGCCCCAACAACCCAGACTTCCCAACTTTCCCTGACACGTAAATCCACGGACCCGAGCTTCCCCCGGGGGACCGCGAGTATCCTCCGCACAGACCCGTAGCGAAAGAGGTAGGGCTGAAACGAGACGCTGGAGGCCTTCTTCTCCCTGAGCCGCTTCATGTTGGGGTGCGTCTCGCACTCTACAAGCACTAGTTCCTCCGTCCCATTCTCCGACCGGTATCCAAGCAGGTCTGGTCTGTACGAGGTCCAGGTGACCTTGTCCCCAGGGGGTAACAGGGGCTCCTCGACCACGGCGTAGCGCTCACGCTCGAGTTCCTGCCTTACTACCGCCTTCATCGATCTGTGGACCTTCGACTCCGCCACACACTACCTCTGGCACGGCCTCCATTTTTCCATTGGGCTCAGCGGACCTGCACCCCTGGGTCATAGTTTTTCGGACGCGAATCCGCACGAGCTGCTGGCGGGCGTCATTTGTAGCGCGCGTCACTAACGGCTCCTGATATTGTAGCTCATCAAGTTCTCTGGGGTGATGATGGGGGTCAAGAATTAAAGTCGAGGCGAAAACCGTCAGTGTCTGTGAACGAGAACAATACGATAACAGCCATCGACGGGGTACAGGTCGGCCATGCAGAGCGAAGAAGAGCCAGGACCGGATGCACGGTCGTCCTCCTATCTCCACCCGCAGAAGTAGCCTGCGAAGCCCGCGGTGGATGGCCGGGGACCTATGACACTCATTCAATCGATGTTGGCAAGAACTTCCTCTCGAAGCATGCAATCTTTCTGACTGGGGGGGACGTGTTTGGCTTCGACTGTGCCGCAGGCATACGAAGGTTCCTGCTTGAAAGAAGGATGGCACGAACCAAGGGCTCGGGTCAGCTGCCGGGTGTGGTGGGGGCGAACATCTACGACCTCGAGTTCGCCAACACTAGGGGCATCAGTTACGAAGAACTAGGATACGAGGCGTGCGCCGCAGCATCTTCGGCCAGAGTCAAGGAAGGGAATGTGGGGGCCGGAATTGGAGCGACGGTCGGAAAATTCAGAGGCAAGGAGTTGTCCTGCAAGGGTGGATGCGGGAGCACTGCTTGGAGATCAGCCAATGGCCTGACGGTCGGCGCACTGGTCATCACCAACGCGCTGGGCAACATCTTCGACCCACAGACGAGCCGGACAATCGCCGGGGCAAGGGGCAAGGGGGGCAGGTTCCTTGACTTTGGAGATTATCTGGACGAGTTCCTACTGTCGGGGAAGCCTGGAAATACCACTATTGGCGTAGTGGCAACGAACGCACAGTTGTCGCACGAACAACTGATCAAGGTGGCCCAGGTTGCGCACGACGGACTGGCTATTTCGATTCGGCCTGTCCACACCATGCAGGACGGCGACACCATCTTCGCGACGTCCACAAGGAGGTGGAACAAGGTCGCGGCCACCAACACTTTGGTTGACGTGATCGGATATCTCGCCGCAAAGCTCACGGCAGAAGCGGTCGTCCGAAGCGTGAAGCTGGCCAGGCCCCTAGGTGGGGTGCAATCGGGGGCATCGAGAGTTTAGGCGATAGGGAGGCACGGTGAATGCGCACCAGTCTGTGCGGGCACAAGTGACGAAGAAGGGAGCAGGAAGCCGTTGAAGGATCTCTGCATCCTGGGCAATTACGAGCCAACTCCAGGAGGCAACTTAGCATCCTTTCAATGAGTCAACCCATGATATTGCAGTCTGGATTTGTCTACAAAAAATCTGTTCTTTGTCAGCAACTAAAGCCATCCTAGGATAACAGCCCTGCGAACCATTGGGTTGTCAGCTCTCTCGCTGTTGGCCCTGCCAATGGCTGGGGTGCAGTCTCAGTCGACCCCGGAACCGCGCGAGGATCCGCGCGAGTCTGGGAATGTTCAGGGCTGCGCTCGAGTCAGAAGTGGAGCCTTGTGCTCGCCAGAGCCCGGTGAGGTTCGACGACCACGCCACGGGAAGGCAGCGAAGCGCAGGCGGGGGTGGAAACGCACGAAGGCAGAGGTACGTTGGAGGGGGGAGAACCCTTCTTCGGCCGAGCGAGGTGTGGAGCCTTTGCTTAGCACCGGACTGGGACGCAGAAGTGTTTGAACCCTAAAGGTGCACCGAAACCCGAAGGGCGGTTCAACTCCCAAGTGCGATTCAAAGCCGGAACGTGACATGGAAGAAGAACTTCACTTGGACCTGAACGAGCAGACGAAAACAGCGAGGGGCGGCTTTGTCTTCTTGCTTAATTATGCGCGTGACGTGGCTCTGATTGTTGAGCGACGTAACGGCGCAGAACGGCGACACCGTCTCGGTCCACTATGTCGGGAAGTTCCCCGGGGGAAAAGTTTTCGACACAAGCATGAAGGCAGAGGCCATCAATGCGGGGCTGTTCAACCTCGCCAGGGACTACAAGCCCCTCCAGGTCGTTCTAGGCAAGCACCAGGTTATCAGCGGCTTCGAGGAGGCGCTTATCGGTATGAAGATCAACGAGACCAAGGAGATTACCCTCCCACCAGAGAAGGCCTACGGTAAGTCAGGCAGCCACCCCATGGCCGGGAAGACGCTACAGTTCAAGCTGCTCGTGACGAACATCAAGAGACCATAGGGTTGCGGGCCTACCGGTGCTACGTGGCTCTCAGGTGCCGATCGTAAAACGCCCTGGACTTCGCCCTGTTTCCGCAGCTCTCCATACTGCACCATCTCCTGGTCTGGCTCTTCGAGCAGTCTAGGAAAAGCGAGCCGCACCCCTCTTCTTCATTGGCGCATTCGCGGACCCTTTCTAGGTCGTCCGAAGTCAGCAGCATAGCAGCCGATTCAGCTATCTGATACAACATCATGTCCGGAGTGGTATCGCAGCTTAATCCCCAGTCGTATCCCTCTCCAGTTTCCTTCACCACCATGCGTGACAAGCTCTTTGCAAGATACTCATTCAGTACCTCTAGATCTCTTGGGGACGCTCTCCTCTTGTGGGAAATTGCCGAGAAGATACGGTAGATGGCTTCCCTGAGCCTGACCGCTTCGGCGAGCACCAGAGTCATGTCTTCCCGCGCGGCAGTTCGCCCGAGGTCGTCGACCTGTTTCCGGTCTAGTAACCCCTTCTCGCTGCTCCAGTTCAAGAGTGCGAGATATGTGTCAAGCTTATCCTTGGCATGATTGCTTGTCCTCCAGTCCACAGTGTCCGTGAAGTCTAGACAGAGTTCCAAATCGGTTCCCATGGCCCCACGGTTGGCTGCCTGCACGCCCGAATACTTTCAGAGACCCCTATATCAACCTAACCACCATAGTAAGTATTGAGCGTTAGGTTAAAATACCCAACCGTCTTGAGGGTGGATGGTGGTTAGAAAGAAATGACCCAACATTCGCACGCCAATACCCGAAGTCCGGCCTCGGTCTCGTTGACCCGGCCGGTATCCATCGACGAAAGCTCGGAGAACCTGGATTCAATCCGCGAGAAGATCAGGACAGGGCAGGCTTTCCTCAAGGTCGTTGAGTATCCTTGGGGGGTCGAGTTCGACCTGGTCAACGTGGAGGGAAAGCAATGAACCAAGACGGCAAGGTCAGGGTGGTCGTGAGGAGCCGCAGAGTCCCCGCTCGCCTTTTCGAACAGAGCCAGACTATGTATACGCCATCTGGTATTCCAATGGGAAGGATGAGTAATCGCAGCGTGCTGTATGATTACGTCCTAGACGAAGACCATCTGAGGACCATCGAGGAGGCGAGGAAGCTCGCCCGAAGCCTCTGTCTAGACCTGGAGGTGGTCGACTCTGGGAAACAGGGCCTCTTCGGCCGGTTGCTTTCATCGTTTGGCCGGCGCGGTGCGAACCCCCCATCCGTCGTCGTATCTCCTCCATCAGCTCCGATGAGTTCGGACTCGCACCCGGTTCTGAGCCAACGCAGATAACAACGGCCCTGAAGGCGGAGATGCTCGGGGCATCCATTCCAAGTCTTCACGCCCCTGTATACTCGCCTTGACCCCGAAGCTATTTACCTCGGGCTGGGTATCCCATGACACACATGGCCAAGCGAGCGTTTACGATAGATACTGGCACCGAGAAGATTCCCGTCGAGGGGCACGCCCACCAGAACGTCGCCGTAAAGTACCTCATGAAACGGCGCCGAAGCCTCATTTTCACCAAAGACCCTGCCAAGGTGGAGAAGCTATTCGCAGAGGTACCGAAGCGGATAAGCATCATCGGAGCCAACGTTTCCAAGACCTACAATGTGACATGGGAAAGGGTCAGCACGGGCGAGTTCGCAGGCGCCAGGTTCACATTCACGCTGGAAGAGGTCAACTAGGCATCCTTTTCTGCCAGCATGGGCGACGGTGCCGCAATGGCACCTGGCTACCGCAAAGATGCCTACAGCGCCGCCATAGACAAGGTCCGTTCGCAACATTCCGATTCCATCAAGGCCGCCAACATAACGGTGGAGTGTCCCCGATGCAGGACGAAACAAGTGATCACTGAGGCTCCCGGAATGCGCGTCTGCGTAAAGTGTGGGTTCGAATTCCGGCCTCTGCAGCAGCGCTAGCTCTTTCTCTCCATGATCTTGATGGCCCCTGTCTTCGAGTCTGTCCAGGCCACATAGCTCGCACCACAGGAGGCACACACGAACCTCTGGACCTTCATCGGCTTACTCGTCCTCGCCCCACCCACCCAACTCCTAGCCGGCGATCTGTTTTCCTTGCCGCAGCGCGGGCATTTGACCAAGCCGCGCATCACTCTTTCTTCTTGGCGAAGTACTTTTGAAGAGGTTTCCAGTAGTATTCCTTCCATCCTTCCGCGTAATAGTCCACTTGCTCTCCTGGAACCTTCGAATGGACCATGGTCAGCTCCGTCTTCTTCCCCTTCGCCTTCAGGGTCAGCTCGAGGATAGACGGCGGGTATCCTTCGGGCCATTCCGTGGTTGTCCATTCGTGAAGGATGCGCTTCCCCTTCTCAAGCGCTAGGTATTTCCCCGATATGTATCCGTCCCCTGCGGTGAACCTCCCTCCGACCTTCGGCGTCCCCTTGGCGCTCTGCCCAGTGAATGCGGCATGCTTCTTAGGGTCGACGTAAGCCTCGTACACCTCCAGGGGGGTAGCATAGAACAGCGTTGTCTGCCTGATGGTTCCAGATTTCATCCGCCCCTGCATCCTCCGCCCTGATAATAAAACAAGACCCATCCTCCCCAGCGGTCCGAACGACCGTCTTACACCTGGTCCCTTTACTGCTTAGCCGTGCTTCTTCCAGGCCTGGGCCTTCTTGCAGAAGTCCTGAGCCTCTTCCGCGGCCCGCTCACACCGCTCGTAATGGCTGATGACCTCCCTGAGGAGTTCCTCGATGGGAGTCGGCGCCCCCGGGCATTCCGAGTCGAGCTGTGCCCTTATCTCCATCAGGGGCTGCCAGACGTCCGCCGGGACCACTACAGGGACTCCCTGCTTTCTCGTCGCCATGGCCGTACATTCGACCCCGTAGGTATTTCTGGATTGGTTCCTAACGACCTCCAGCCCATAACCGAAGCCCGTGAGGCGTATTCCACGAAGACGGTCTCATCTAGGGAGCCCGGAGTGCCGGGCACGGGACCTCAAGCTGCGAGCGAAGTCAGGGAAGCGTAGTGGACGACGTTGTCCTCGCCTGCCGAGCTGCTATCGAACCCTCCAAAGCAGTAGACGTTTCCTGCTGAGGCAAGGCATGTGGTCCAGGTGCTGTAAGGGAAGCTAGGCGCAGACTTCCAGTTCCCTATGCCACCGGCAGTCAACGGCGCGTAGTAGACAGCGTTGGTGTACGAAGGAGGGGAGCTGCTACTGCCGGGGGCGGTTACACCACCCACGCAATATACGTAGCCAGACGAGATGACGCAGGCCTGGCCGGAAGCTGCAACGGGATAAGGCGTCGTCGACGCCCAGGTCCCCACACCAGACGAGGATAAGGTGGCGTAGTAGACGTTGGTTAGGGAGTTGCCGTTGCTGTCTGCGCCTCCAATGCAGTAAACGTAATCGTTCGCTGCATAACAGCTCGGATAGAAGTCGTCAGAGGGGAAAGGCGTAGTATGGACCCACGTGCCGATCCCCGAAGAAGATAGCGGGGCATACCAGATAGAGTTGGTCTCTGCTACGTCCGTCGCGGAACCGTCAGTCTCGTTCTCTCCCCCCACGCAATAGATGTAAGATGACGCTGTAACGCACGATTGAGTGTCGATGGGTATGGGATAGTGGATGGTGGAGCTCCAGTCGCCAATGCCAGTCGAGGTCAAAGGAGCGAAGTAGCTAGAAGCAATGTCGTCTCCACCGCTATCGTACGACCCCCCTACGCAGTATACGTATCCCGACGACACCACGCAAGACTGACCGTTAATGTACTGAGGATACGAGTTTGAATCGAGCGTCCAACTGGTTACGTTCGTAGACGTGGAAGAGACAGGAGAGGAGTAGTATACCTCGTTCCGGGGCCCGCCATTGGCATCCAGCCCTCCGACGCAATAGAAGTAAGAGGTGCTGTTGACGCACTGCTGTCCGGCCACAGCATAGGCCCCTCCCACCTCAAGGGGATACCCGGCCGCGCACTGCCAGGTAGTCGTACAGGTCGGCGCCGGGCTTGAGAAAACCCCCAGGGCATAGAGGCCGGCAACTATTACGACTACGACCACTACGACAACGATAATGACTCTTGAGAGCTTCATGTTTCCGACGTCTGCGCTCCGCCTACAGCCCCATACTGTTGATTACTCTGCTCGAATTCGCGTCGATGACAAGGACGATCTTCTTACCCTTGTGGTCGTACCTCGCGAACCAGATGGGTACGTGCAGTAACTCCACATCGCCGACGTCTGACTCCGTCGTGAGTTGCTGAATCATGTGGTACTTGGCGTGAGCTTTCTCCGATTGCAGCTGATCCACCAGTGTCTTCGCCTGCGACTTCGCTACGTCTTCCCCAATGTCTCCGTTGAGAACCTTGACGTCCTTGGGAATCTTGGAGATGTCGAACAGTGTCCTTCCATTGAGGTCGAATTGATAGTCCCGCGGCTGGTACTCGGTGAGCGCTTTCAGGGCAATGACTGGGAAGTCGTAGTTCTCATCCATTTGGTCAGTCTTCCTCATCCCTCCTCCATACCCCATCCCCATGCCGTAGAGCATGAACCACCTTGGAAGGAAGAGTCCACTCAAGGGCCGCGGCGCACCCGTCCCTCCGAAAACCCTCCTTCTTCCTCCACCTCCACCAAATCCCCCTCCTCCCATTCCGCCAAGGATGACGCCCATCAGTGCAGCAGTGGTGGCGGTCTGTCCTACCTGGGCAGCCACATTCGCCGAGACAATGGTGGTCCGGGCGGAGACATCAACGATCCAATAGGGGACATATGACAGATTCATCTCTTCTTGGGTCGAATCTTCGTGTAGGTGCCTGTGCAGGAGGCCCTTGTCCATCAAAGAGGTGATCATGGCATTCGCTTGGTCGACGTTCCCCAGCTTGATGGGGAGCATTGTTTGCTTTTGGATTCCAGTCCACCCCTGGTCGCTGAGGGTGACCCCGCTTCCACAGTACTCGCAGGTGATTACCATTTCACCAAATTTGGGGGATATTGGGGCCCCGCAATTCGGGCATTTCAGGGAGGTTGCCCCGCTGGGAGCCAGTACGTTCTGGTTCGCCTTGGCAGGCTGCGCCTGGGCGGGGGCCTGTCCCACCTTTGTCCCGCACTTGTAGCAGAAGGTCGCGTCGTCTGGGAGTTGGGCACCGCACTTTGGGCAGAACATTGCCTACACCTACAGCTTCGTTCCGCAGTTGTTGCAGAACTTGGCGCCGGCGGCGATCGGACTCCCACAGTTCGGGCAGAATTTGCTTGTACCTGCAGGAGGCGGTGGGCCTTCCGGCGAGGGCATGCTTGCACCGCAGTTGGGACAGAACTTCACATTCGCCGGTACGAGAGAACCACAGTTTGGACAGCTCCTGTTCATGGTTGTCTGGCCCATTCCTTGGGCCATCTGGCCCCCTATCACACCGCCGACGCCTATACCTGCACCGAGGCCGGCGAACGTCCCCGCTCCTCCACTGGGGTTCTTCGCAGCGTCGTCGATTGCTTTACCCGTCTGGTATTGCATGTAGCTAACCCCCAGGACTTGCATCTCCGACCGGGTGTCGATGGCCTTCTGGACGTCATCGGGGAGACTTATGGTGAGACCTGAGATTTTATTGATTTCAATGCCGTATTGTCCCAGATGGTCAGGCCCAGCCGCGAGCACTTCCTGTTCTATGTTGGTCAGGTTAGCGGCGAGGTCTGTGACCTTGAGTCCCTGCTGTTTCATCTTGCCGAGGGCGTTGTAGACTAAAATCACTAGCTGTTCCTTCAACCTGTCCTCCACTTCGTCGGAGGTTTCGGCGCTGAAAGTCCCGACGAACTGGTTGATGTACAGCTCGGGCGACGAAATCTTCCATCTGTATTCTCCAAATACCCTCAGGTTGATGATGCCGAAGGTGGGATCAGTGAACTGGTATGGTTGAGTGCTTCCGAATTTCCCGTCCAGGTACCGCTTCGGAATGTAGTAGACCTCTGCCCACTGGGTAACCCCGGTGAAGAACTTCAGGAGGTTCCCGACGATGGGCGCGTTGAAGTCTGTAAGGGCGTACCTGTTTGGTTGGTCGAAGTACGTGAGAGCTTTGCCGTCCCTATAGAACACGGCGGTCTCGTCCTCTCGGACAACGATGTTGTCATTGAGTCTGATTTGCCGCGGGGCCTTCCAGAGCGCGCTGTTGACTTTCTGATCATCGGGCCAGGCGAAGGTGGTGGAACCAAACGCACTTCCCCCTGTTGCCGGCACTTCTGCACCGCTCTTCTTTCCGAATACCATCGCAATCACTGCCCGAGGGCTATGCCCTCTATGGCCTCCACTCTCTGTGACCACTTCTGCCTTATGTCCGCCACAGATCTAACGAACTCGCCCAGGGTCGCCTGTATCGAATTGGGAGCCGTGGAGTCGTAGATGAGCTTCCCCGGGGCCGTCGAGTCATCCAGCTGGAAAACAGCAGAAACGAATGAGTAATCGTAATTGTAGAGCTTGTTCAGCTTGTCCTCATCTATTCGAATGGGCGCCACCCATCCGGCGTACCCTTGGGCCGCGTGCCTCACTTCCCCACTCAGAGTCTGCACCTGGGCAACCAGCGACCCCACGCTCGTTAGATTGGTGAAATCATTGCTCGCCGCCATCTGCTTCCTCAGCTGCTGCAGGTTGTCCTTCACGTGGTCTAGCTTGTCCGCCACCTGGTTCCTGAGTAGCTCGTCTGACACTCTGATGTCCTCTTTGCTCCTGTACCCCCTGAGGCCCGGAATGAGGAGCTCGAGTTTCTTCGCTATCCCCCTATTGTCGTCCACCTGCTGTCTGATGTCCGGGTTACCTTGGGACAAAGCCTTACATTTCGTTCGCCCGCGCGCACCATTATAAGTTTTGGTAATGTTTATCGGCATTGACAACGGCCTCTTTCATCTTGGATCTTGACAAGCTCAGGATTGGGTGTAGTGGCTGGTCTTACAAAGACTGGCAGGGGATATTCTACCCAAAGGGGCTTGCTCCCAAGGACTACCTGAGCTACTACGCGAAGGTCTTCAACTGCGTTGAAATCGACTCGAGCTTCTACAGGGTCCCGAACCAATTCATGGTCACCCAATGGAGAAACAACACTCCTAACGGGTTCGTCTTCTCCCCGAAGCTCCCAAAGAAGATCACGCATGAGAACAAGCTGAAGAACTCCGAGTCCACCCTGGTGTACTTCTACAGCATGATGAGCAAGCTGAAGGATAAGCTCGGGCCCATTGCCATCCAGCTCCCCCCATCCATCAAACTGAGCACCCATGAAGCCGCGATGAAAGAGTTCATCTCACAGCTGAGCCCCGAATTCAAGCATGCCATAGAGTTCCGCCACAAGTCGTGGTTCACCCCTGAAGTCTACTCCTTGCTGAAGAAGAACAATGTCGCCATGGTCTGGTCCCTCAATCAGTACGTGGAGACACCCCCCGAAGTGACTGCTGATTTTATTTACGTGAGAATGGTCGGAGACAGAGAAATCACAGAGTTCACCGGCATCCAAAAGGACAGGTCTTCTGACATGAAGCGCTGGGCCAGCGCCGTAAAGGAGAACGCAGGCAAGTTCGAGTCTGGGTACGTCTTCTTCAACAACCACTTCGCCGGCTTCAGCCCGGAGTCGTCAAACGAGTTCCGGAGGCTCCTGGGGCTGATGGAGCTCGACTGGATGGCTCAGGGGGCGGAGCAGCAGACCCTCCTCGGGACGTAACTGACAGATGGAGATAGAACCAAGGGCAATCCTACACGTAGACCTGGACGCATTCTACGTCTCCGCAGAAGTGAGGGAACGTCCCGAACTCAAGGGCCTGCCGGTGGTGGTGGGCGCCAACCCCGATGGAGGAAAGGGAAGGGGGGTCGTGGTCGCTTGCTCCTACGAAGCGAGGAAGTTCGGGCTCCGATCAGGGATGCCAATTTCAATAGCCTACAGGCTCTGCCCGCAGGCGAAGTACATCCCTCCGAACTGGGGCCTCTACGAGAGGGTCTCTGAAGAGGTGATGGCGACCCTGAAAGGCTTCGCCGACAAATTCGAGCAGGCAAGCATAGACGAGGCATTCCTGGACATCACGAGCAGGGCTAAGGACGAAGAATCGGCTGAACGCATGGCGAGGCTGGTCAAGCAGTCGGTAAAGGAAGGGCATCATCTCACCTGCTCAATCGGGGTTGGCCCGAACAAGTCGTCGGCGAAGATCGCATCTGACAGGAACAAGCCGGATGGGCTGACAGTGGTTCCGTTCGGGGACGTCCCCGGATTCCTTGCCCCCCTCCCTGTCGGCGTGGTGCCCGGCATCGGCAGGAAGACAGGAGAGTTCCTAAGCGAGAAGGGAATAACCACCATCGGGCAGCTTCAGCAGCTCGACGGTAAGCAGCTGCTCAGCTGGTTCGGCAAGAACGGGGTCTGGCTCTGGGGCGTAATCCACGGCGAAGAGAACGTCGAGGTCAGGCAGCAGGAGCTGCCGAAGTCGTTGAGCGTCGAGAGGACATTCAAGGAAGACGTGAAGGACTTCCGCGCCGTCAGGAAGGAGGCAGCCGACGGGGCATCAGAGCTGATGAGGAGAGTGAAATCCGCCGGCTACTCGTACAAGGTTGCGGGGATAAAGATCAGATTCCAGGGCTTCGAGACCCACACGAGGGAAAAAACGCTGGTCAGTCACACCGACAGCGAGGGCCCCCTACTCGAAGCCGTGGAGAGGCTCCTGGACGAGTTCGAGACCCACGGGAGGCCTGTGAGGCTTGTTGGCGTCCGAGTGGCTGACATTCAGCGCTCCTCTTCGGGACCATCCCGACTGGACGACTGGACGGCCGGCTGACTTGGCCTCAGATTCTCCTCCGGCAGCTTCGCATCCTTGAACATAAACCAGTATGCGCTAATGCCCACGACGTATAGGACCGTGGCGTAGTAGAATGGAAGCGCCAGAAGACCTGCGCTCATCATGCCGTACCCTACGAAGGTCGACAGAGCATTGGGGAGCCTCCAAATGGCGGCGCTCACCCCTGCCGCCATCCCCCTCTCATCGGGGGAGACAAGTCCCATGATGAGGGACTGTGTGAGAGGGTTGGAGAGGTTCATCATGAAGACCCTGACGATGTAGATTGATGCCGCTGCCCCGAAGTTCGGCGCGGACGGGAGCGCGACCATGAATACGGTCGAGGCAGCCTGCGTAACAACGGTGGCCTTCACCAGGCCCATCTTTCTCGCAAGCCACGGTGCAACAAAAACTACACCAGCGGTCAGCAGGTTGGTTAGACCTAGCACGAGCCCACTTAGATCGTCTGACACCCCATACGCTTGAGAGAACCAGAATGCCATGAGGGGCACGAATAGCCCTGCGCCTATCGCGATGATTACACTGTAGCCGCCGTACTTCAGGATGACTCGCCATGATTTCCTAGGCAAGATCTCCCTCCGCCTGTTGTGCGTTGATTCCTCTCGAACCTTGTACAAGAGTGGCGTAATCGAAAGGCTGAGGAGTCCGACGGTCACGAACAGGGCGACATGGGCGTCTTTGAGGGACAACCCAACACTGTGGAGGGCGTCTACCGAGTAAATAATGAAACCCCCCAGGGCGCCCGCCACCCACCCCAGGAAAGCCAGTAGGGAGAACGCAGGCGTCCTCTTCTCGTCCCCAGCCTTGTCTGCGATCAGAGCTACGAAGGAGACAGCGTATGCGGCCTCGCCGGTCCCTTCCAGGACCGCGATCAAAAGAACGAGAGCATAGTTGGACGTCAGGGCGAACCCTATGAGGCTCAGGCTAGCGCAGAGGTTCCCCACGACCAGCATCTTCAGCCTCCCCACCCTGTCAGCGATAATCCCGAATGGGAAACTCAGTGCGACTAGAGTGACTCCCATTACCGTGATGGGGACTCCCGCTCCAAGGCCCTGGAACTTCGGCAGGAAGTAAGAGAGGTCTGTGTAGATGAAGCCGATGGCAACGTTAGGGATGAAACTCAGGTAGATGAGCAGCCTAGCCTGCCAGGGGATGCCCCTGTATTCACTAAACAACTCTCGCCTCATCGCAGCCCAGGCAATCAGTATAAACGCAAAGGAACGTCTCTAGGAGCCCAAACTGATGCCAGCCTTCGCCCCACCGGAACGCCTCACATGACCATGAACCGTGTAATCGCCGGACTCGTACTAGAGCTGACCTCCTTGGCCGGGATTCTCTCACTGTCCCTCTGGTTCCCCGGCGGACTCCCCCTAGGCCTGTACGTCGTGTTCGCCCAACTCATGTCGACATACCTTGTTCACTGCCCCGCCCATTTCGTTGTGGGCATGGTAGTGGGGGTGAGATTCCGGGAACTGCGACTTGGAAGGACGACCCTTGCACGAATCCTCCCGAACAGGTTGAGGGGGTTGGCTCGTCGACTGCCCGTCTTGACTCTGGTCACCGACAGAAGTTCCTTACCGAAGGTTTCCAGGCATGGTCTCGCAGCTATGTACGCGTCAGGGACTGTTGCATCCACCGCCTCTGCCTTCGCGATCGCGGCCGCATCTACACTGTCGGAGCAGCCGCCCTACTTTCTGTTGGCCTGGGCCGTTGCCTTTGCATACCTGGCCTTTGACGTGATCTTCTCGCCGAAGAGCGGGGACCTGAAGAGAGCCGGGACAGCTCTAGCGGCCTGACTTTGCGAATCTTCCCGGACCAAGGAAAGATATATCGAAAGCAGGCTTCACATCAGTGACGAGGTCTGCCGCGATTTCACCCAAAACGCTGGCGAACTTGAAACCATGCCCAGAACAGGCGCTTATCACAGTGACTCTCGCGTCGGCTGGATGGGTTCCCACCGCGAAGTTCAGATCGGGGGTGTTCGAGTAAATGCAGGTAGTGGAAGCGATTGGTGGCCCGTCCAGCCTCATCATCCTCCTCGAAATGAACCTCCTGACTGGTACTATGTCCCCTTCGGTGACCTCCCTTCTGACTTGGTCCGGTTCGCTGACTTCTCCGCCATGTGTTCGCGCTACCTTGACGCCATGCCCCACGTCGGGTATCCCATAGTAGAAAACCCCCTTCTCCTCTTCCATGATGAAGACCGGCATTTTGGCGGGCGAGAAAGCGTCCTGCCCTCCTGAAGAGAACCACAGAGGCACCTGCCTTTCGCATTGAAGCGGCACCAGACCGTTTAGGAGTTGCCCGTTCCAGGCGCCCCCGCAGAAAACAACCTTGCTTGCTACCTGTTCTCCATTGGTCGTTTGCACCTCGACCCCTTCTGGACTGCTCCTCCACCCCTTCACCTGCTCTGAGAACCTGTACTCACACCCTGCCTCGCTTCCGAGCCCCACGAATGCCCTCACGCACTCTTCCGCGAACAGGACACCCGCGTTCGGCTCGTAGACAGCGGTGTATTCCTTTCCAAGGGTAAACGCAGGGAACCTCTCTTCCACCTTCGCTGCGGTAAGCACCTCGTATGGGAGGCCGTGGGTTCTGGCGCTCTTCAGCACCCCCTGGACGAGTTCCCCATCCTCCCTTCCAATCATTAGGCCCCCTGTAATCTCAAGGAGTCTCTTCCCTGACTTGGCTTCCGCTTCTCTCCATGATTGGAAGGCCCTCCTAAGCAGAGGAACGTACCTGGGATCCTCATAGTACGCGAGCCTGATAATCCTGGTCTTGCCGTGAGACGATCCGAACTTGTGATTGACCCCGAATCTTTCTAGGTTGAGGACCCTGAGCCCTCGGCTGGCCAGGCCGTAGCTGACCGAAGCGCCCATGATACCGCAACCAATGACGATGGCGTCCCACTTCCTCCTGCCGAGACGGTCTCCCGTCGGGGGTTTCACCGACTGACTAAGCGACAAATTCTCCTCCGGCTCACCTCAAACCTTCGCTCCAAACCATTGGAGTAGCCCGATGATAAATGACGGGCATTGGTCATGTGCCTTGTGCACTATAACTATCGTTAAATACATTGGAAGGACGCCTCCCACTGCCTGCTGATTTGCCAAGTCCCAAGAAACTAGTCACGGCCACCCTTTTCGGTGTGCTGATTGGCGTCGTATACGGTGCGCTTCCGTTCGAGATTGGCGACTCTCTGATCGTCTTTGAGGCAATCGTCCTCTCGTTCAGCTTCATACTTCTCGGACCTGGTGGTGCCACCTACACCGGTCTTGTCAACGGATTGGTGGAGACACCATTACAGCTCGCGTTTGGACCATTCGCCCTCGGGGTGGCTCTTTTCTACGGGATACTCGTTGATGTGTTCAGCAGCCTGCTCAAGGTCACTTCCGAAGGCAAGGTTCACACGAGAAGATTGGTTGCCTCCTTGAGCGCGAGCACAATAATCACGGGCCTCGTCGCGTCCTACGCCTTCATCACCCTGGGCTTTGGCACGACAGCACCGTTCGTTGACGTGTACTTGCCAGTCTTAATCGTTGGAGCGCTGAGCGGAACCGTAGGGGGATTTCTGGCTGCCAGAATATGGGAGCGCAATCTAAAACACAGGTTCAATTCAGTTCAGGCCCCAGCCGCCTGACCCCGTTCTATCTCGCCTATCTCTCTCCTGAGCTTCCGCGTGAACCAGATTAGGAGGACATACAGAACCACCCCCAGGACCACGAAGGCCGACCCCGCAATGTAGCTGGCGAGCTCTCCTGTGACGAAGGCGGCCAACAGGACGAAGGCTCCCACTGCTATTATCAGAATTGCCGCCAACTTCGAGATAGGGCTGACCCTTACCGACATCCTCCTCACCCTCGCTCTGTTGCGGCAGTTAAACGGTTGTTGGTCCCTTCGGAAGTTACTTTCTTTTCTCTTTCTTCTCTTCTTCCCTCAGCATCTTGTAGAGCCTGTACCTGTCATTCTCCCCTGGTGAGAGGGCGTAGCCGCAAACCCGGCAGGTGACTCCCTGTGGTGTCTCCCTGAGATCGAGGCGCCCGCACTTCGGGCACTTCATCTCTTCGCGCTCGGCTCTCATAACGTAACCTGCTCCGACGGCTTGGTTCAAAAGCATTGACGAGGCTACGTAACCGACCTACCAAATCCTGACAAGAGCATCCTTTGCGAACAACCCCCCCTCTAAGGAATGGGAGGCGTAGATTCTGCCCGGCATGGATATGTCTGCTAGATACAGCTCTCCGATATACCGCCTGGCCTTCGGGTTCAAGAATCCGGTCTTCGGAAGGCCAAACGTCACAGTTGCCCTCGCCTCTATGGTCGGGTCCCCCGGCTCTCCAGTGGTTGCGTCCATCCCAGACGGAATATCCACGGCCAAAATGGGGGTGTCCGATCCATTGCCCTGACGAATCAAGCCAGCCGCAGGCTCCCTTGGGTTCCCCCTGGAGCCATACCCCAGAAGGGCATCCACTACAAGGTGCGCACCTCCGAAGCCCTCTTTCGGGCTCACCACCGGGATTTCCATCTTGTCGACGATCGCAATCTGCCTCGCCGGGACATCCCTAAGGTCGGATCTTTCTCCTGCGAGTATCACCCGCACCGCGGCTCCCCAGTTGTTCAGGTGGCGCGCAGCGACGAGTCCGTCCCCTCCATTGTTCCCCCGACCTACAAGGCAACAGACGTTCTTTCCCTGGACGTCTCCTCCGAGCATCTTCCTGGCGAGTTGAGCCGTGGCCACACCTGCATTCTCCATGAGGGCGATCACATCTACGCCATAGTCTTCAATCGCCGTCCTGTCTGCCTCTGCCATCTCCTCAGCGGTCAGATACACCAGTCCTCCCTCCTTCTTCATCCCGGCCACATCTTCCCACTTGACATTATTTCAGATTAGGCTCGGTCGAGGGCTCACAGTCAACAATATTTCTTCAAACTGGCATCCCGTTTAGAGCCCCCGGTATATTGGAACTTTGGCGTATGCGGGGGCATAGCATGAGCTTTTCATCCAACTGGGAAAGGAAGGACAAAGCCCCCGGCCTGCTAGACAGGATCAGGGGATCCGTCCAGACACCAACTCCACTGAAATCCCAAATCGACCTTGCCAACAGACAGATCCGGCTCCTGATTTCACAGCTCGACAACACCGTGAACAGAATCAAGCAGCGTGACTCCACCATCTTCAAGAACGTTGTCTCGTCTCTTGCCAAGCACGACATGCAGCATGCGGCTGTCTATGCCAACGAGCTCGCTGAGGTCAGGAAGATGGGGAAGATGGTGACCCAGGCACAGCTCGCAATGGAACAGATTTCGTTGAGGCTCGGGACAATAACCGACCTGGGCGAAATCGCAAATACCCTTGCGCCGGCCGTTTCAGTCATCAAGAACATGAAGGAGGGCCTTAGAATGGCGCTTCCTGAGGCCGACAAGGAGATAGGCGAGATTTCAGGCCTGCTGAGCAGTGTGCTGGTCGACGCCAGTACCACCGGAGGAATCTCCCTTAACTTCGACGCAGCCAATGAGGACGCACAGAAGGTCCTCGAGGAAGCTTCGATCGTGGCCGAGCAGAGGATGAAGGAGAGTTTCCCTGAGATTCCAGCAGGAGTCATCGTGCCAGAGGACGAAGGACTTACAGCCTAACTTCCCATCTACGGAAACCAATCAGGGGCCATGGCCCCAGCTTCCCGGCCATGGGTCATGGCTCCAACGATTTATTCAACGAATTTGTATGGATTAGAAATACCATTGTCTTAATACCGTCGGGGCAAGTCGTGTCTCTGTTTGAGAATCAGCACAGACGCTAGACGCTCGTCCCCGACGGAGGGAGCGCCTGGCGGCCAGCCACCCAAGTCACACAGGGCGGCCGGGCTCATCATCGCGGCGCTTGTTCTGCTCGCGGCCTTCGTGTTCGCCGTCCCTTACCTCTCAACCGTCCTCAGGCAGAGCTACTCCTTCCTGTCTGGCTCCTCTACTACGGGACTAAGCACTGTCGCCTCCACCCCCTCGAACGGGACGAGCACCGCCACAATCACGTCGACCGCAATTAACAGTCAATGCTCAAGCGTCGTATCGGTGAAGGACCTGGTGGACCCTGACATTCAAAACGGATCGGCAGATATCGCATATCCTCCTGACTACTGCGCCCTGTCGGCGTTTGCCCTTGGGCTGATCAACCAGGATAGGGCAACCAACGGCACTGGCCCTGTCGCCCTAGACTACAACCAGGCTGCTCAACAACATGCCGACTCCATGCTTTACTATGGCTACTTCAGCCACTTCGATACGCAGGGGTACAAGCCCTACATGCGCTACTCCGTGCTGGGTGGGCGCGGCGCCGACTTCGAGAACGTGGCTTACTACTACTTCTCGATTCCACACTTCCTGTCAACTGACTCGGTTGAAACAGCCATCAAGGAGTTGGAGTACTCTATGATCTACAACGATAGCTCCTGCTGCGCCAACGGCCATAGGTACAACATCCTCGACCCTCTTCACAACCAAGTCTCAGTGGGGGTGGCGTACAATAGCACCACCGTCTACTTCGACGAGGAGTTCGAAAACAACTACATCAGTCTGAACTTCAGCGTATCACAGGTTCCCGCGTCTAACCCGTACTACGTCACCCTGAAGGGAGTCCCTACTGGGTCCTTCCCCAGCCCCAACTCTCTGTACGTCGCCTTCGACAACTCCACCGCAGCGATGACCCCGGACCAGCTCAACAGTGGCCCACACGAGTACGGCCCTGGCTCGCTAGTCGGAGGGGTTCTTCCGCGAGTTGGCTTCTTAGGGGACTGTGGCCAGTTCAGCTCAGGGACGACGGTCTGCGCGGATACATGGGAAGTGACACCGAAGACTGTCGACATCGCCTTCCCGCTGGAGCCTTTCATCGAGGAGTACGGTCCAGGTGTCTACACACTCTACCTGATCACTGGCTCCAGCACAGACTCCGCCATTACATCTATCTGCGTGTTCGTCCCCTAGTGGCATCGGCTAGCCCTGCTGCATCTCTGATCTTATCGAGCGGGCCGTCTCCTCCATTTCCCCGGAGGTGAACCTCTTTCTTTCGGAGAACCTCCCCTTATCCTCCATTTTCACAGGTATCACGTGGACGTGCACGTGGGCAACCACTTGGTTCGCAGCCTCCCCGTTGTTCTGGACAAACCTGAACCCGTCCGCCCCCACAGCGGCCACCACTGCCTTGGAGACCTTGAACGCCACCTTGAAGAGCTCGGCGATGTCCTGCTCGTTCATGTCCCAGATTGTCTCCCCGTGCTGCTTCGGGCACACAAGTGTGTGTCCAATGGAGAAGGGGTAGAGGTCGAGGAACCCGATGTACTTCTCGTCCTCGTAGACGATGCTCGATGGAGATTTCTTCGATGCAATCTGGCAGAAGATGCACTTGTCCGGCCCTGCTGTGGGCGAACTGAACGCCAGGCGCTTCAAATTGCCGCTCGGAGGCATCATTGCTGTCAAACCACGTAAACCTTTGCCCCGGCTCATCTTAATACCACCCTCCAAGTGCCGAGAACCATTGATCTGCGACCGTTGCCACGCGGGCCAGATGGAGCGTTACGAGAAGAAGCTAGGCCCAGCAGGAAGGGTGACAATAAGCGGGACCAAGTGCAGCGTCTGCGGCTTCGTCCTTCTAGACAACGACGACGACGTCTGGTCTGCCCTGGAGACCTAGCCTTGACCCCGTGAGCCTCCGGCCCTTCTATATGCGTCTATGAAATCGAGCGCGAACCTGTCCGCCCGTTTTTCGGTTCCCCTGTGATGTCCACTGACCGATCTGAGGTGGTGGTAGAACTCGTGAATCATCACAAAGGGGTCGTACATGAACTCCCGACGTGCCGCCATGATCTCCTTTCTGTTCTGGGAATACACCGCCGCCACCCCCTTCGTCTTCCCTGCGACCACTCCTATCCCAAGCCGGGGGACGGAGACCCTGTACCAGCGTGAAAGCAATCTGATGGCCTCCTCCGTCTTCGAGTCGAGTATGAGAGCCACTACGGACGCCTTCATCTGGTCCTCGGTCGGAGTCAACATGCGGTTCGCTGATCCGGATGTTCTTAAGCAGTCGCGGGGTATCAACCTCGTTGAGTGGATGGTCAGCAATGGTTGATTTTGCTGTTCAACTGGCTTCCCGGCCGTCACACTTCCTGATGAACAGGCGCAGGCACATCAGGCTCGATGGCCCTAGGGGAATGAGATTCAGGGGACCTCAATCGTTCTTCTACGCAGGCTGACCCGGCTCGGGAGCTCGGGGTCGCCGTTCTAGAAGGATCTGACATAGGGGGTTTCTTACTGAGATGAAGACCCAGTCAAAGTCGGACGCGGGCAGCGGCTTTGTTAGCCGGGTACTAGGGGGTGCAAGTCGGCATGAGATTAGCATCGTATCCGCACAGTGTCCAGGCTATGGATGTTCCATTGAAGATTTGCAGTTGGTCGGCTCCCGTCGCTGACAAGGTCCACGCACCTTTCACGAACTCCCAGAAGAACCAAGATGCCGATGATGTTTGAGACGCCCCACCCACAGCCGTGACCAAGTGCTCGCCATACTGGGGGTACCAGATGGCCTGGAGATTCCCCCCTAGAAGCACAAGGGTCGCAACATACCCGTTCCAGCCCGGTTGAATCGACGTCCCATTGAACCATCTTCTCGTCCCGTTCCCGAAGTCTACGAGCATGTGAACTCCATACGCCAACTCCCTCCTCCCACTGAAGCTCGCCAGTTGCTGGTAGGAAGCCCAGAGAGAAGAGAGCTCCAGGCTTGCATTCTGGTAAGCTGGGGTGCTCGTGTTAAGGTCGGCCAGAGCCCCTGCGAGAAGGGACAGCGTGGTGTTGTAATCGCTGAGACTGGCGTTGTACCGTGCCGAAAGAGTTCTGTAACTGGCCAGCGCTGTGCCAAGTTCTCCGACGTATTCCTGGCTCTGCGAACCTGTTCGTTGGTTCTGCCCGTAGTAGTAAAGGGCTGCCGTAGAGCTCACGATCAGGAGAGCCACCAGTAGGACCACTACACCATAGAAAATTCCCTTTGAGGGCGTCAAATGGACCGCCTCATAACCCTGGGAATGAACAGGATGAAAACCGGCGCCAACACCATTCCAAATGCAAGGTCGCTCACTTCGTGCGCCATGGTGAAAGGAAGCGTCAGAGGACCGAAGGCAGTCACGACATACTCACTAAACGTGGGGGATGGCCAGTACTGGAGAAGAGCGGTGGCGAGGTTGGTCTCGAGGTCCCAGAGGAACGCACATATTGCGAGAGACGCCCCGATAAAGAGGGAGTAGGGTGATGCCAAACTGAACTGGTGCCCCCATGCCCTGGAAGCAGCCCACCCTGCCAGTGCGAAGAGTATCTCCCCCATGACCAGAAAGGGGGCGATGGGGCCCGCGATTCCCACCGGGCTGACGAAGCTCCAGATGGACTCTGACACTACTCCGACGAAGGCTCCAATGCGGAAACCGAACACATAGGCCGCCACGAACACGAGGGTGTCGAGGAGCTTTACGTTCGAAAAAGGTACGAGAGCCATATCAGATCCAACTATGAGGGCAGAGAAGGTGGCTACAACGGCAACGGTCTGGGTCCCGCGCACGTCTGGATGGATAATCCATCCAATAGAAACGTATTTCGGGCAATCTGCGAAACAGGGAAAACGTGTTAAGGACAAAGGACCGCTAGCCGCGCGGCTTGGCTTCGGTTCACGAGCTCACTGATCTGGTTGGCTCCAGCGCCCCCGGCCCAGCTCCGAGCTTCACGGGCCCTCACATCCTGCTAGCCTTCTTGACCATAGCAGGCTCGAGCTACGTAGGCAGGAAAACTCTCGCCTACAAATCAGGGCTCGGCGAGGGGGCCGTAAGAACGATTTTGAAGAAGCTGAAAGAGGGAGGGTACGTCGGCATTATCAGATCAGGATGTTATCTCACTCGCTCAGGGAAGGCGTTGTCCAAATCAATCCACACTGGCATGTCCGACGTCGTTCCCATCCCGAAATCTGATTTGACAATGGGGGAAAACCAAGCCGTCCTCATCCTCAGAGGGGCTGGGAAGAATGTCCGTTCGGGGATTGAGCAGCGCGATTCGGCGATTCGAATCGGAGCTGCCGGCGCAACCACCTATGTCATGAAATCAGGAAGGTTCACCATTCCAGGGGGTTCCTCCAACTGCGAAAAGGACTACCCCGGTCGGGTCTGGCCATACCTAAGGAGGAATCTGAGCCCAAGGAACGAAGACGCCGTCATACTATGCGGCGCAACTGACGAAGTCTCAGCAAAGCTGGGCGCGTTAGCCGCCGCAATCACTTTGGTCTAGCTACTGCTTCTGTTCCTGCTGAGCGGGTTGCGACTCGGCGGGAGTTGGCGGCTTGTTCACTTGCCTGTTGATTGCGTCTGCAAAGTAGTGTCCAGTCACCATCACCTTCACCCCCTTCACCCCTTTTACCTGCATGAGACCATCCCGAAGGTCCTGCGAAATCTTCAGAGCGAATACAGGCGGGCAGTACTGAGTCGTGGCGTGATATTCAACGTCCACCTCACCGTCTTTGATGTCGAGCTTGTCGATGAGGTTCATCTCGACAATCGGCATCCCTATTTCAGGGTCGACGATTTTCGAGATCTGCTTCTGGACCTCTTTGACGTCCACCTGCTCGGTTGACATGAAACTCAAAGAAAACCCCCGTTTCCGCTACTAAAAGATTGTCCCCCCTCTGAGAGGGAAGCGACAGGTTTACACCCAGGAGCTACGCAGCACACATATGAAACCGGAGCAGGTCCTGGCGACCATAGAGAAAATCGCTCCACAGCAGGGGCTTCCCATTATTGGGCCAAAGCGGGGCGTGTTTCTCGACGAGGTAATCGAACAGCACAGGCCCATGACGATCTTGGAAGTTGGGACGCTGGTCGGGTACAGTGCTATCAGAATGGCGAGGCACCTGAGGAACGGTGGGCGCCTGACATGCGTGGAGCTGAGCAGGGAGAGGGCCCGGACCGCACGCGCCAACTTCAAGCTCGCTGGCCTCTCTGATTGCATCGAAATCATCGTGGGGGACGCCATGACGGTGCTTCCAACTCTCAATGGGAAGTTCGACATGGCCTTCTTTGACGCAGTCAAGGAGGATTATCTTGCCTATCTGAAGTCAATAGAGGGACTCTTACACCCTGGGAGCGTCGTGGTCGCCGACAATGTGAAGTCCCACGCCGAGGAAGTAGCACCCTACCTCGAATACGTCAGGAACTCCGGGAGGTATTCGAGCACCTACAGGGAATCTCCCCCTAACTTTGGGAGCGGTCCGGGAGACGCGGTTGAAATTAGCGTCATGGTCTGAATCCCCCAACCAGTGTCCGCCACTTCTCGTCCCCGTCGAAGGGCAGGTACATCCTTATCCTGTCTACCAGCCCAGTGTACTTCTTCATGACGATGTTCCCTATCTCAGACCAATTCCCCTGAACTACGAATTCGTCGAGCATGTCATCTGTCACCTCCCTCCCCATTGCAGCCCACTCCCCCTTCAGGGATTGCGAGTGCAGCCTTTCGCCAACGTCCCCCCAGCCATGAAGCTCGAGGACTTTCTTGTAGCTGTGCGTCGAGCCGTAGAACGCTATCTGCTGCCTCATCGCTTCCTTGACCGCCTCTACCTCCCTCTTGCTCCCGCCTACCGCCGCGAAAACAGACGCAGCGACCTGGATGTCCTCCATCTTTCTTGATGCCTTGGAGGCCCCTTCGGCTATCGCCGGACGGACGACCTCCCTCAGGTACTTCGCTGTGTGGAAAGGGTGGACGTGGATGCCTTCGGCTACCATCCCTCCAACCCTGCACATCCCTTGGTTTACCGCTGCGATATACACTGGTATGGTGGGGTGTTCGATGGGGGCAGGCGTGAAGAAAGGCGTCATCAGGTCCAGATGGAAGAATCTTCCGTTGTAATCCAGCCTGGTCCCCGTCTGCCAGCTCCCCCAGACAGCTCTCAGCGCCAGAACGACATCTTTCATTTTGGGGGCGGGAGGCTCCCACCGCATCCCGAACCTCCTTTCGATGTGCCCCTTCACCTGGCTCCCCAATCCTAGGATGAATCTCCCCTTCAAGACGTCTTGGAGGTCCCAGGCGGTGTAGGCTAGAGTGGTGGGGCTGCGGGTGAAGGCGAGAGCTATCGACGTCCCCAGTGCTAATTTCCTTGTGGACCCTGCTGCGAGGGCGATCTGGACGAAGGGATCGTGTTTTGTCTCGTTGACCCACAGGCAATCGAACCCATATTCCTCCGCCTTCCCAGCGAGCGCCGCTGCTTCCCCAGGAGACGCCACAGCTATCTCCGCATCGACTTTCAAGCGGCCTCTCGCCCTACAGGACGCCTCTTAAAGCCGAACCGAGGAGGATGGAAGCAAGAACAGTTGGTGTACGCTTCCATAGCCACGGGCCTTGCCGCAGCCTTCTGCTGGGGGACGGCAGACTACATGTCTCGTAGCCAGTCGGAAAAGGTGGGATACTACAGGACGATAATTTACTCCCACATGGTGACCCTAATTGTTGTTCTTGCCCTCGTACCTGTATTCAGCCCACACTTGGCTTTCCCCGTTTATCCGGTCCTCGCGCTGATCGGCGCGGGAGTAATCAACTTCGTCGCCTTCGTCTTCCTATACCGGGGGTTCCATCGCGGGGTGGTCTCAGTTGTGGCCCCCGTGGTCTACACATACCCTGCCGTCACCGCGGTCCTTGCAGTGGTGATACTCGGAGCGTCTCTCTCCATTTTTCAGGTCGTCGCCCTCGTTTGCGTAATCGCAGGAGTGATCCTCCTCTCGACCCGGTTCTCCGAGCTCTACGCGTACCTACGAGGTACACGTGCCCCAAGCCTGACAAATGGGATCGGTCTGGCCGTAGGAGCGTCACTCTGCTTCGGCATGGTCTACATCGGGATTGGATACGCAGCCCCCCTGGTCAGTGTGGTTCTTCCGGTAATCTTCCTCCGAATCGTCGCCATCTCCGCAGGATTTCTTCTGGCGCCAGTGCTAAGGCAGGAAGTGAAACCGAGCCGTCTCGTCCTTTCAAAGACGATGATTGCGATGGGGGTGCTCGAGGCATTCGGGTTCTTGGCTTTCACCTATGGGATTGAAGCTGCTGGCAGTGCCCTCCCTGTGGTCACGGCTCTCTCGGGAATGGGAGGCGCAGTCGCAGCGAGCTATGGGCTCGCTTTTTTGAAGGAAAGGTTGGAACCGAACCAAATGCTGGGCGTCATTCTCTCTCTTGCCGGTGTGTTCGCCTTGCTCTATCTGGGAGGTTAGATTGGCTTGGACTACTTCATGGCTGTGCAGGAAGGGAGGAGAAGGGTGAACAAGGCGGTTGGCGTCCTTCAGGAGGTTGCCGGTCCTTCGTACCCCATGCTCTTCCTGAAGCTCGGAGTATCTGACTGGACACCTGTCGGCGACGAGATGATGCACAAGGTAATCCCGGGGAAGGAGGGGACTGCCGCACTTGTCATCTGCGACGCCCAAGGGAACGCGAAGGCGATGAGCGCCTGGTTCCCGGCAGAGAGGGCCCGAACCCTGGCGAAATCGCTAGTGTCGAGGGAGATTCCGAGTTTTCCGGGTGAGGTCAAGCTCCCAATTTGAGCCTCCACTTTATTAACCGGCTCTGCGCTTGACAACCTTGCGCCTTACCTGCACTCCCGCCGGCTCCAATGGACTAGAGTCTGCTCGAAGCCCTCGGTGGTGCCCGTTTGACGCGGACAAAATTGGGGGTGAACGAATGGCAAGATGCTCGGTATGCAAGGGTCACGCGGTAGCGTCATGCGCAGAGTGCGGGTCGCTAGTATGCATGTCACACTCCACAACCATCTTCGACGAAACAAGTAGGTCAATGAAGACCTACTGCGGTAACTGCACTGCGAAACGGATGCCGCTCTGGGTCGCCCGCAGAAGGTAGGGCGCCCAAACAGCGGAGACTCGCGATCGCTCGGACGTGAAGTGGGGCCATGGGTTCTCCTCTGGGCGCGATGAATCGGTTCACAACCAATGTCTTATCACTCATTTGTCAGGATTCTTCCTGTTCGTCCGCTTCATCGCAACAAAGAAAGGCATTCTAGTTTCTGACTTCGCCGCAGCCACCAAATCGGTGACAACCGCATTTCCTGAAATGGTCCTCCAATCACTTGTCACCACACTGAAGAGAACCACGTCCTTCTTGTGTAGACCGGAGAGCACTTTTTGGACCGACATGCGGTCTTCTCTTGATTCAGTTGCCCCCGCAATCAGAACTGTCCGCCCGGAGCCGACGATGCTCCTGAGCGATTCGACAGGGATTTCTTTGTCATTAATCAGAGCATACAAACTCCATCACCAGAGGGAGGGCCAATTGCCTCTGCGGTACGGAGGGCCGAAGCGTCGTTTGAGGTTTTCTACAGCTCATTGTACGGTAAAGTAGAGCCTCCTGTTGCTCTTCCCCTTGTTCTCGGTTTTCACTGCGACGACCCTCCCGATTTCACGCGTGTTCTTTACGTGGACCCCCCCGTCGGCCTGCGTGTCTACGTCTCCGATTTGGACAATCCTCAGCATGTCGACTGACGGCGGCATGGCGTTGGCCAGCTTGACGAATCCTGGATTCGCAAGGGCTTCCTCTCTCTTCATGAAGTAGGTCTTGACCTCGAGTCCTCTCGCGACCGCTTCGTTTACCCTGTCGATGTAGGAGGAGATCTTCTCCTTATCGAAATCGTCTAGGTTGAAGTCGACCCGCGATTGGTCTGGACTGATCTGGTTTCCTGTTATCAGGGCTCCCGTCTCCCTGTTCACAACGGCGCTTAGTATGTGGGCTGAAGTGTGCATCCTCATTATCCTGTGCCTCCTGTCCCAATCTAGTGAGCCATGGACCAAGGCCCCCCTCACCATCCCCGTTGGCGACTCGAGCACATGAAAGATCTCTTCCCCTTCCTTCACCACCTCTGCAACCTTTGCGTCACCAAGCGTCCCCGTGTCTGATACTAGTCCACCCCCCCTTGGGTTGAACGCAGTCTGGTCGAGGACAACTCTAACCCCGTCAGCAGAATCGACCTTCGCGTCAAATTCACGCAGATACATGTCCTCCCAGAACAGGCGGCGCGTCAACTACATCAGCTCTGGGACCCCACCACTTTAGTCTTCAGCGGACTAGTAGGCGCTTATCTTCGTCTGTGACAGTTCTCTCGAAATCAGCACGCTCTCCCTCACCCACTTCGACTTCGAGATCACGAACTTAGAAAGGGCGGAGTCGAGCGCCCCCCTGAATGTCTCATGCCTCTCGAACGGCTGCTTCAGCAGCTCCCTGATGCTCTCCCTCACGTTCCAGACTCCGAGTGGCATTATGAACCCGGGATAAGTCTCCCTAAGCACGATGGCGGCCGCCTGCCTCCCTTCCCGCTCGAGCGCCTCGCTCACCGCGAGCCTCGTGGAGTAGTAGCACCCTCCGACTCGGGCATACTTCGTCCTCCCGAAGTACTCCTCGTAGTCTCCGATCATGTACGGTAGAGTGGTGAACTGGTTCCACGTGGTGTTGGGGAACCAGGCTTCTATCCACTCGAACCTCCACGGCTCAGGGAGGAGCATGGCCACGTACTGGTTATCATAGACTCTGAAGCCATAGACCCTGTACTCGTCGATGGTTGGCCTGTGTTTCACCTTCTCGATGAGACCCAGGCTAATGGAGCTGTCGACCGCGGTGATGCTCCAACGGGTAGGGACTATCTTCCTCCTCGGCCCCACCCCGAACATGCCCAGCGAGAACGCCTTCTGTATCCTCGTGACCAGCACGCCCTTGCGATATAGCCCGTCCACTGCCCCGGCTGCGTCCAGGTCCCTGTCATAGTAGGCAGTCTGGACTCTCCTGTCGACCGAGGGGTTGTCGATCTTGAACCTGTCAAGCGGGCCAGACGGTCCGTAGGGTTGGGTGTCCTCGCTAAGAGTCAGTATCCTCCTCGGTGCCTTCGTTAGCTTCAGTTCGGTGTCAACCGGCTTCGCCGCCATCGCAAGTTCTTGCAACGAAGTGAGGAACCGGTTAGGCTCCCTGGCGTCCTCAACACTCGCCCTGGAGTTCCCCCTCACCAGAGAGTACCTATAATCGACGATCTGTTCGATGGGCAGGCCCAGCCACTCCTCTGGAGTGTCGAGGATCGTCGTGTCGCCGAACCGCGGAGGGACCATGGGTCCGATTGAAACCTTCGGATATCCCAATCTCCCAACGAAGACACCCGGCGGGGACGAGCCAAGAATCTCGTTCGTCCCCATGGCGGGTCCCTGCTTGGCCATTGATTGGGCCTTCACTATTATGGGGCACCTTGGCTTGCCGCAGAGGAGCTTCGCCCCCCGGCAGGCGAGACACATCCAGGCCGGAGGAGTCTCTACCACCTCGATGGACCTGGCCAGGTCCTCTTCGAGCCCCGTTACCGAGGCCGCCATGACGTTGGATAGCCAAGTAATGCGCCGCGACATGAACCGACATCGCGCCCCGACATCGCTCTTAAAGCCCGTGGTGGTCTGGACCCGGAGGAGCCCCTCATCTCAAATATACCTCGTTATTCTCCGGCCAACCGTTGCCGAAGTTCGCCCACATGTCTGACGTCCACATCGGCGCCTTCAGGCAGCCGGAGCTGAAGGGTCTCCTACTGAACGCCTTCGACGAAGCCATCAACAGGTGCATCAAAGAGCGGGTGTCTTTCGTCATCCTGGCAGGGGACATCTTCGACTCCAACATCCCCGACCTGTCCGCGGTCAGAAGGGCCGCCGAGAAGATGAAGGAGGCCTCCGACGCAGGGATAAGGTTCTACGCCATCTACGGTTCCCACGACTTCAGTCCCAACTACTCGTCCATAGTCGATGTCCTGGACGGCGCCGGGCTTTTCACCAAGGTGGAAACCAAGTCAAGGGAAGGTGATAAGACCATCTTGTCCTTCGTTCAGGACCCTTCCGGCCCGAAAATTTGCGGCATCTCGGGGAGAAAGCTCTCCCTGGACAGGGAAGAGTACGCCACCCTGGACAGGGAAATGCTCGAGTCCGAGCCTGGCTTCAAGATATTCGTCTTCCATGGCGCGCTGGACGAGCTCAAACCCTCAGCTCTGGAGATGATGGAGTCTATGCCCGCGACCAATCTCCCGGCGGGTTTCCAGTATTATGCGGGAGGGCACGTGCACAGCCGGACTCTGGCCGAACTCCCTGGACGCGTCAACATAGCCTATCCGGGCCCCCTCTTTGCAACGGACTTCGACGAGCTTCTTCAGCTTGCCAGAGGGAGGGAGAGAGGTTTCTACATCGTCGAGTTCGACCGCGACCGTGTGGAGAAGGTCAACTACGTTCCAGTAAGAGTCTGCGAGCCGGTCGAGTTGCACTACTCCGCGCAGGGGAAATCATCGGCCCAGGCGGCCAACGAACTCGCACAGCTCGCTTCGAATTCGAGCGTATCTGGCAAGGTAGTCCTCCTCACCGTCGACGGGGAGCTCGCAGAAGGGAAGACATCTGACATCGACTTTGGCATGGTCCGAAGGCGTCTCTTCGCCTCGAATCCTCTCTCGGTCCTTTCTAACTACAGCCACCTTGTCTCGAGAGAGATGCCGAGGGGGCTCCCCCCGAAGCCCGTGAGGGCCACGGAGCGCGAAGTCTTTGAAAGCCGCGTCTCCTCTGTTGCGGTTGACGAACCTAGGCTCCGCGGAGAGCACGGCGTCAGCCTCGCAGTCAACCTGCTAGGAGCCCTCAAGGAGGGAAGGAAGGAGAACGAAAACAAGGGGGACTTCGAGGAGAGGGTGTCGAAATCAGGGCTCGCCGTCCTCGGCTTAGAGGAGGAGACCTGAATGCTTGTCCGGAGGCTCACCCTCAAGAACATCAGAAGCTACAACGACGATGAGGAGACATCTCTCGACCTCCCCGATGGAGTGGTGCTCTTCGAAGGAGACATAGGCTCCGGCAAGTCCAGTCTGCTATACGCCATCGAATTCGCCCTCTTCGGATTCAGCGACCTGAAGGGGTCCCATCTTCTAAGCGAGGGGAAGCCGACGGGGAAGGTCTCGATCACATTCGAGTCGGGGGGAACAGAGTACACGATTCTCCGTCACCTCAGGGCCAGAGGGAACGAAGTCGTTCAGGAAGACTGCTACATCCTTGGGAACGGAGAGAGAACGAAGCTCTCCCCAAGCGACCTGAAAGAGCGGGTCGTATCAATCCTTGGGTTCAACGAACCGACTCACCCCAAGGCCGAGAGCCTGGTCTACCGGTATGCCGTCTTTACTCCCCAGGAACAAATGAAGGAGATTCTGGTCCAGAACCCGGAGGACAGGATGCATGTCATACGAAGGATACTTGGGGCCCAAAGCTATCAGGTGGCCGCAGAGAACTCCGAAACCATCGAACGCTCGATCAAGGATATCGTCCACGACCTGACCAGAGAGAGCCAGGACCTGGAGGACAGGGAAGATGAGATGAGAGCAATGGCGAAGGAGGTCGCCGACCTAGAGGGCGAGCTTCCGCGGCTCGAGGAGGCTGAGGCAAATGCCTCCCGGTTCGTGAAGACTACAGAGACTGAATGGACGCGGTACCTGGGCCAGAAAGAGGCCCTGGGTCGAGCAGAAGCCACGGTTCCGCGCCTCAGGCAGGAGATTTCTGATGTGACCGATGAGATTGGTGAACACGAGCAAACAATTCGGGGCCTCGAATCACGCCTCGCAGAGGAGATCACGCCGGTAATCAAAGGGTTCGAAGCAATGCCAAAGCGAGAATCAGAGACGGAGCAGATCCAGTCTCGCCTAGAATCGGAAAGGGATAGGCTCGCCGAGCTCACAAGCGCCAAGGCTACATTGGAGGGAGAACTGGCAAGGACCAAGGAACTCGTCACGAAAGGTGTCTGTCCTCTCTGTGGCCAGAAGATTTCAGGCGACGTCTCAGCTAGATCCAGACACTCCGAGCGGGAGCTTGCCGGGGTGGAGACACAAATGCAGGCAGCCACGGCCTCTCTCGCCTCTCTAACCTCCGAGCTAAAGCGAGCTACCGATTACGAGTCCGCCGAGTCTGATTACCAGAGGGCACTGAAGGACGAGAACAGAGTCGACGCCGAGATCAAGGCCACGCGCAGGAAACTCCAGAAGGCTACCGAGAAACTTGCAAGGCGGAAGTCTGAGCTGGACGGGGCCAACTCGCAGATTAAGGAGATGAGCGGAATCTATGTCAAGCTAGCGGAACTACAGAAGGCGCTCGACGACGCCAGGGAGCAAGACAAGCAGGCGAGCCTAAGTCTCAGCCGCGCACAGTCCGATCTAGTGAACGGCCACAAGAATCTTGATCGACTGAACTCCGAGGTGGCGAAGATGCGGAATGCCAGAGCAAGGGCGATGCACCTCGGGAAGTACCAGTCATGGCTCTCCTCCTTCTTCAGGCCCACTGTGAAGCTGATCGAGAGCCAGACTCTCATCCAGGCGGCGGCGAGGTTCAACGAGCACTTCCAGAGATTCTTCGTCTCCCTCGTCGAGGATCCAGACATGCTCGTAAGGGTCAAGGAGGACTTCACCCCCATCTTCGAAAGGCAGGGCTTCGAGCAAGCCTACGAGGCCCTCAGCGGAGGGGAGCGGACAAGCATGGCCCTGGCCTACCGCTTCGCCCTCAACTCAGTAGTGAGAGAAAGCATCATGGCCCAGCCCGAGCTAGTAATCCTCGACGAACCCACAGACGGCTTCAGCAAGGAGCAGATCTACAAGATGAGAGGCCTACTGGAGGAGCTCGATTCCAGGCAGGTGATTCTCGTCTCGCACGAGAAGGAGCTCGAATCCATGGCAGACCACATATACAGAATCGAAAAGAGGAACGGAACCTCGACAGTCACCCTCGTGGGAACCTAGGCCTAACCCATATGCAAAAAGGCAATAATACTCGCCACGCCAGTCAATCTCTCGAAGGTAGATGGCCGACATCGAGAGGATGTTCAGCCCCAAAGCGGTCGCTCTCATCGGAGCGACCGACAAAGAGGGGACAGTCGGTGAGGCGACACTAAAGAACCTCCTGCAGGGCAAAGGGAAACACGCAGTCTACCCTGTAAACCCCAGTCACACCATCGTCGCTGGCCTAAAGTGCTATCCCAACATAGCGTCGATCCCGGAGCATGTAGACCTTGCAGTAATCGCCACCCCTGCGAAATCTGTTCCCCAGGTCGTGGAAGAGTGCGGCGAGGCGGGGGTCGATGGCGTCGTGATAATCTCGGCAGGATTCCGGGAGATAGGACCGGAAGGGGCGAAGCTAGAAGAGGAGATCAAGGGCATCCGCTCGAAATATGGCTTCAGGCTTCTCGGGCCCAACTGTGTCGGATTCGCCAGGCCATCTATCCGCCTCAACGCCACATTCCTCAAGGATAGCCCTGAGCCGGGTACGATCGCGTTCATCTCGCAGAGCGGCGCCCTCGGATCCGCCATCCTCGACTGGGCGACGGTTTCTCACGTGGGATTCAGCCTCTTCGCATCCATGGGTTCGATGCTGGACCTGGACTTTGGAGACCTGATAGACTTCCTCGGGACCGACCCCAACACGCGCAGCATTATCGTCTATGTCGAAGGCATAGGGAACGCCAAGAAGTTCATGAGCGCCGCGAGGGGATTCGCCCGCACCAAACCCATCGTCGTCCTCAAGGCAGGGAAGTATACAACCGGCGCGAAGGCGGTCCAGTCCCACACAGGAGCTCTGGCGGGCGACTTCGAAGTTTACGACGCGGCCTTCAAGAGGGTCGGCGTCCTCAGGGTGGACGAGATAGGGGACCTGTTCAACTGTGCCAGCGTCCTCGACTCGAGGCGACTCCCGTCGGGCCCGAAGCTAGCAATCGTCACAAACGCAGGAGGGCCGGGGGTGGTGGCTTCTGACAAGATTACTGACCTCGGGGGGGAGCTTGCTAAGCTCTCCGACGGTTCTATGAGGGCCCTCAACGAACGGCTTCCTCCCTACTGGAGCCATGGCAACCCGGTCGACGTTCTCGGGGACGCAGACGTTGACCGCTATGAGCACGCGATGACGACGCTCTTCGGGGACCCGAACGTCGACGGACTACTCGCCATGTGTACTCCCCAGGGGGTCACGCCTGCTACAGACCTAGCTTCTATGGTTGTGAGGCTCTCGAAGGACAAGCACAAGCCCGTCCTCACCGTGTGGATGGGGGAGAGGGGGGTAGCCGACGCGAGACGCAAATTTGCAGAGAACAGCATCCCGTCCTATGCGACGCCCGAAGAGGCGGTCAAGACCTACATGTACATGTACAGGTACAGGAGAAACCTTGACCTGCTCTACGAAACCCCCAACGAAATCCCGGTCGACCTGATGCCTCCGAACAGTCACCTGAGGTTAATGGTGAGGAAGTCCATCGCCGACAGGAAGCTTCTTCTGTCGCAGGCAGACGCTGACAAGTTCCTGGACGCCTACAACATCCCGAGGCTAGGCGGAGGGTTTGCAAGAGGAGAGGAAGAAGCCCTGATGATCGCACGGAGGGTGGGCTACCCGGTCGTCCTCAAGATCGTCTCCCAGGACATAGTTCACAAGTCTGACATCGGCGGGGTGGTCATCAACATCACAAACAGCGAGATGCTTGCTCACGAGTACAATAAGCTGATGGACAGGGTGAAGATACTTAGGCCGGAGGCGAAGATCGACGGTGTATACGTCCAGAGGATGGCAAAGAACGTGGACTATGAGCTAATCCTGGGCTCAAAGAAAGACAGGGACTTTGGCGCGGTTCTTCTCTTCGGATCCGGAGGTATTGGTGTCGAGCTCTTCCGGGACTTCGCGATAGGGCTCCCTCCTCTCAACCAGGTCCTTGCCCGCCGGATGATGGAAGAGACGACCATCTACAAGGCTCTTTCGAAGGGGCTGAGGGACAGGCCCCCTGCCAATCTCAGGGCGCTGGAGGAGGTCATCGTCCGCTTCTCCAGCATGATTGCCGATTTCCCCGAAATCCTAGAGATGGATGTCAACCCGCTCTCCGTGGGAGACGGGAAGGTCTTCGCCGTCGACGTCAGGATTCTCCTGGACCCCAGCCCCATCGACCGCTCCGTGCCGTACCCCCACATGGTCATTCTCCCCTACCCCACGAAGTACGTCGTCCCCTGGAAGCTCGAGGACGGCACTGACGTGCTCCTAAGGCCCATCCGCCCTGAAGATGAGGCCATGGAGTCCGAGTTCATCAACGGTCTGTCGGAAGAGACGAGCCGCTACAGGTTCTTCAACATCGTCAGGAACCTCCCTCACTCGGACCTGGTACGCTTCTGTAACATCGACTATGACAGGGAGATGGCAATAGTCGCAGAGATAACCGAGGGCGGCCGTCGACGTGAAATAGGCGTGGGGAGGTTGATTGCCGAGCCCGACCGTAGGAGAGGAGAGTTCGCAGTAGTCATCGCAGACCAGTACCAGACCAAGGGCCTAGGACGCAAGCTCGTCGACATGCTCATCGACATCGCCGGAGAAAGGAGGTTCGAGTCCATCTTCGGGGTGGTCCTCCGGGACAACGCGCCCATGCTTTCTCTCTGCAGGGAGATGGGATTCTCGGTGAAGTATGAAGAGGATTATGCCCGAGTCGAGCTCGCCCTAAAAGTCAACACCTCGCAGAGTGCCGAAGCCCTACCTCAGCCCCAACTGCCACCTCAGCCCTCACCCCAGAGCCCACCACAACAGGAGCCGCGTGAAAGCGCGGAAGGCATTTCACAGTAGCATGAGCCCCGGGCGGGGGAGTTTCTCCCACCGCCCAGGAGTCCGACTCGTCCCGGCCGTAGTCCTCCTTCTGTTCTAGACGGGATTCAGCTCAGCGGCCTACCCTGGCCTCCTGCAGGCCCTTCATCGGCCACGTTTGGCCTTGCTCCGCGCGGGTCAGCCGTTTCATCCCGGTCCCCATCGACCTCAAGGTCGCCCCATCATCGCCCATGATGGGCCGGGTCTCGTT
>Ga0187766_10000053_pt1 | contig 52119 bp, 41 predicted proteins | sample 0216_QUI02_MP05__4_FD_132971 | JGI IMG/M metagenome (GOLD analysis project Ga0187766, IMG submission 132971) | Tropical peat soil microbial communities from peatlands in Department of Meta, Colombia - 0216_QUI02_MP05_20_MG | ecosystem: Environmental > Terrestrial > Soil > Wetlands > Peat ... | reverse complement strand
TCGAGCGTCCCATACTCGTCATTCTCGCCCTGGATCACGAGCGTGGGAACCTGAATCCCCGGCAGGAATTCCTCGAGATTCCACTCGAGGAACTTGGGATTTAGCCAACTATCCGCCCAGCCATAGAACGCGCCGTCGACGTTCGTCCCGTGATGGCGCATCAACTTCTCGCGCAAGCCCGTCGAGCGATAACTCTCACGCGTCCGCGCGATCGCCGCGACGCAAACGTGCTCGACGAAGACGTGAGGAGCGAGAAGCACCAAACCGCGCAAGGACCGCCCGTTCTCGCCCGCATAGATAAGTGAGATCGATGCACCATCCGAATGCCCGATCAGGATCGCGTCGTCGACGCCGGCGGCTTCGAGAAGGGCGGGGAGGACGGCTCTGGCCTCGTCATGCATGAAGCTCAAGGGCCGGGGTAACGCAACGGAATCGGACTTGCCATAACCTTGCCGGCTATAGACCAGTGCGGGGCAGCCCGTTGCATTCGCGACGTCGTTCGGAAAGTCGCGCCAGAGGCTGACCGAGCCCAGTCCCTCGTGAAGAAAGACCAACATCGGCCGTCCAGGTGCCGGCGCGCCGAAGCGCGCGAGCTCGAGCCGCACGCCATCGACGATCAGGGCGGAATTCGATGTATCGGGCAATTCGTTCAATGCTGTCTCAGCTTGAAGCGCTGGATCTTGCCGGTCGCGGTCTTCGGCAGCTCCGCCACGAACTCGATCCAGCGCGGGCATTTGTAGGGTGCCAAGCGGGTTTTCAAATAGGTTCTGAGGGATTCGGCGAGGTTGTCCGACGGCTCGAAGCCATCCCTCAAGACGACATATGCCTTGGGTTTGATGAGCTTGCTGTCGTCCTCCGCTCCCACGACCGCCGCCTCGAGCACGGCCTCGTGAGTCACGATGGCTCCTTCGACCTCGAACGGCGAGACATAAATTCCGCCCACCTTGAGCATATCGTCCGAGCGGCCCTGATAGACGAAGAAGCCGTCCCCGTCGATCAGGTATTTGTCGCCCGTCCTCGTCCAGCGGCCGTGAAACGATTCGAGGCTCCTGGCGCGGTTATTCCAATACATGACGGCGCTTGTCGGCCCGCCGACATAAAGATCGCCGATCTCGCCCGGCTTTACCGGCACGCCATCGTCGCCGAGAAGCCGCATCTCATAGCCGGGCACGGGCTTACCGGTCGTGCCGTATTTGAGCGCCTGCGGACGGTTCGAGAGGAAGATGTGGAGCATCTCGGTCGAGCCGATGCCGTCGAGAATGTCCACGCCCGTGTGCTCCCTCCACCGCTTCGCGACTTGCTCCGGGAGCGCCTCACCCGCCGAAACGCACCAGCGCAGCGCCAGTTTCTCCCGACTCGGAAGGTTCGGGTCCGCAAGCATCGCCGCGTAAAGCGTCGGCACGCCGAAGAAGATCGTCGGCCGATGTTCGACGAGGCGCTTCGCAACCGATTGCGGCGTCGGCCGCTCCGCCATGAGGACCGCCGACGCGCCGACATGGAGCGGGAAGGTCATGGCGTTGCCGAGGCCGTAGGCGAAAAAGAGTTTCGCGGCCGAGAACACGATGTCCTGCTCGACGATGCCAAGGATCGGTACCGCGTAGAGTGCGGCCGTATGGACCAGGTCGGCATGCAGGTGGACGGCGGCCTTCGGTTGGCCGGTCGAGCCCGAGGTGTAGAGCCAGAAGCAGATATCGTCGGCGACCGTGGCGGCGGGCTCCAGGATTGTCGAAGCCTGTGCGATAAGGTCGTGGAGCTGAGGCCGGCCGTGACCCGTTCCACCATCGACCACGACAGCCTGGACGAACGCCCGGCCGTCAAGTGCCGGCGAGACTTTTTCATAAAGAGGTGCCGAAACGATCACGAGCTTGGCGCGGCTGTCGCGCAGCATGAAATCGTAGTCGTTTGCCGTGAGAAGCGTGTTCAGTGGGATCGGCACGGCGCCGAGTCTGATGGCGCCGAAGAAACAGGCGATGAAGTCGACCGAATCCAGCATCAGCAAGACGACCCGGTCCTCGAGCCCGATGCCGAGCGCCTTCATCATGTTGCCCGCGCGGTTCACGCGTTCGGCAAGTTGCGCATAGCTGTGACTTCCCCTGTCGTCGCGCACCGCGATCTTGCCGCCACGGCCCTCGACCAGGTGACGATCGATGAAATCGACCGATGCGTTGTAGCGACGCGGCACGGTGACGGTTGGGGGCGTGCTGAGGCGGTCGGTTTTGCTGAAGGGCGACATCGACATGTGCGTCTCTCGAAGCGTTTTCCCGCCGCGGCCGGGTCCTGTCGTTGCGCGGTCGCGCATCCGGCTGCGTTCGCTCAGTTTTTTGTGAACTCCATCGCGCCGTCAGGCAATAAATAAAGAGTCAATGCTTGTCTCCGCCCACCCGAGCAACCTCGCCAACGAGACCTCGAATTCCGTCTTGTTCATCGCAAGTTGCCCCTCTTTACGCGGCCTCGCTCAAGCGGATTGCCACCGCTTCGACCCACGTCTCGGCCCATGCGAGACCGGCTTCCTCGGGCACGGTGCCGGCACTGGCGTCATGCATCAGGACGTCGCCGATGCGCTCGGCCTTAAGTGCTGCGAGAACTTCGTCGAAGCGCTTGCCACCATGACAAAAAGTCTGGGCATAGGTGCGGTCGCCCAGGGATAGGACACCGTAACGTACGCCCGTGAGGTCGGGTCGCCGTACCGTGAGGTCGTCATAGAGCATCATGGCGTTGTCGGGAACATCGCCTTGGCCGTAAGTCGAGGTGCAGACGAGGTAGGTGCATCCCGACTCGAACACCGAGGCGTCGAGCCCGTCCATGATCTTGACTTCGATCTCATGGCCCTTGGGTTCGAGTGCTTCCTTGATTTCCTCGGCGACGAGTTCGGCCGTCCCCGTCATGGTGCCGACAAGAATGGTGAATGACGTCGCGGCGCCGACCCTCATTTTCCCGCCTTTTCCCCTGAAACGACGACATTCTCATGCCCGGCGAAAGCGGGCCGGACCCCACCGGGTTCGGTGGGTAGTTGCAAACATAATGCATTCGCATTATCATCACAAGCATTATATTGCATATTCAATGAGGATCGCATAATGTGCCCGCATCGACGAGGCATCGCGATGGGGGACAAAATGACGATGGATGCCAGGGCGGAGCAGAGTGACGACGCCAGCCGTCCGGATAACACGGGCGTCGCCGGCGGCGACGGCCATGCCGCCGCAGAACGCTATCTTCGGCTGATCGGGGAGCGCGTACGCAATGCCCGCGCCCGGCGCGGGATGACGCGCAAGATCCTCGCACGCGACTCGGGCGTTTCGGAGCGTTACATCGCCCAGTTGGAGACGGGCCAGGGAAACATTTCGATTTTGCTTTTCCGACAGATCGCCCGCGCCATGGGCCTGCCGCTTGCCGATCTTGCACGAGAGGGGCCGGATCGTCCCGTCGAATTCACGCTTGTGCGCCAGCTCCTCGAGCGCCTTTCCACGGACGAGCTTGCCGCGGCGCGAGAACTCCTGAGTGCTCGATTCGGACGCGCCCTCGACGGCCAACGTGCCGGCCGAATAGCACTCATCGGCTTGCGCGGTGCTGGCAAAACGACGCTCGGCCGGCGTCTTGCGAGCCATCTCGGTCTACCGTTCTTCGACATGGGAGAAGAGATCGAGCGAGATTCCGGCATGAGTCTTTCGGAAATATTTTCGCTCTCCGGGCAGGCGAGCTACCGGCGTCTCGAGAAACGCTGCCTTGAGCGTCTGCTCGAAAACCACGACCGGGCCGTCATCGAGACGGGCGGCAGCCTCGTTTCCGAGCCCATGACGTATGAGCTGCTCCTTCGCGGGTGCTTTACGATCTGGATTGCGGCGGCCCCGGAGGAGCATATGAGCCGCGTGGTCGCCCAAGGCGATTATCGACCGATGGCAGGGAATGACGAGGCGATGGAAGATTTGCGGCGAATCCTTGCCGAGCGTGAGGCGCTCTACCGCAAGGCGGACGCGTCGATCGATACCGCCAACCGCACCGAAGCGGAAAGCTTCAACGACCTGTTGCGCGTCCTTCCCGCTGCATTAGGCATTGCAGCTTCTCGGCGAGGATGACATCGTTTAGCAGTATATTGCACAAGATATCATTGTATGCATTATAATGCCGAAAGGCAGGGGAGCGTGACGCGATGATCAGCTTCGACACTCATCCGGATCGTTACAGGCATTGGAAGCTCGCCGTCGACGGGCGAATCGCCGTTCTCGCGATGGACGTCGCCGAGGATGGTGGCCTGAAGCCCGGCTACCAGCTCAAGCTCAATTCCTACGATCTGGGCGTGGACATCGAACTTCACGACGCACTCCAGCGCATTCGCTTCGAGCATCCCGCCGTCGGCGCGGTGATCCTGACCTCGGGCAGGGAGCGCATCTTTTGCGCGGGCGCCAATATCCGCATGCTGAGTCTCTCGAGCCACGCCGAGAAGGTCAATTTCTGCAAGTTCACCAATGAGACGCGGAACGGCATGGAGGATTCGAGCGGCAATGGCGGGCTCGGATTCGTATGCGCCGTAAACGGCCCCTGTGCCGGCGGGGGATACGAGCTTGCCCTCGCTTGCGATTTCATCGTCATGGCCGACGACGGCAACACCTCCGTCTCGCTGCCGGAAGTACCGCTCCTTGCGGTCCTGCCGGGCACGGGCGGACTTACGCGTCTTGTCGACAAGCGCAAGGTGCGGCGCGACCGTGCCGATTTCTTCTGCACCACCGAGGAAGGCGTTCGGGGCAAGCGCGCACTCGATTGGCGCCTGGTCGACGAGTTGGTGCCTCGCTCGAAGCTCGATGAGGTGGCGCGCTCGCGCGCTCTGGCGCTTGCCGAGCGCTCGGGCCGGCCGGCGGATGGGAAGGGGGTTGTCCTGGCGCCACTCGATCGCAAGATCGAAAGTGATCGCATTCTCTATCCCACGCTTCGCGTCTCGCTCGACCGTACGCTGCGCGCGGCCGAGCTTACGATCCTTGGACCCGAGGCCGGCCCGCCGCCGAGTATCGGCGATATTCACCGCCTCGGTGCGGCGTTCTGGCCGCTCGCCCTCGCGCGCGCACTTGACGACGCGATCCTTCATCTGCGCACAAACGAGCAGGAAATCGGCACTTGGATCTTCAAAAGCCAGGGCAATGCCGAGTTCGTCGAGGCGATGGACCGGGCGTTGGTGGCGCACCGCGACGACTGGTTCGTGCGCGAGGCGACCCATTTCCTCAAGCGTGTCTTCAAGCGTCTCGACGTGAGTTCGCGCTCGATCATCACGCTCATCGAGCCCGGAAGCTGCTTTGCCGGCTCGCTCCTCGAGCTCGCCCTCGCCGCCGACCGCAGCTACATGCTCGATGGGCAGCTGGAGGGAGACAATCGTCCGCCGGCCAGCGTGCGCCTCGGCGAACTCAATTTCGATGCCTATCCGATGCCGAACGGCATCAGCCGCCTTGCAAGCCGCTTCCTCGGCGAGCCCGAACGGCTCGACGTTTCGCGCTCGCTGATCGGACAAAGCCTCGACGCGCGGAAGGCGGAGGAAGCCGGGCTCGTCACCTTCGCACCCGATGACATCGATTGGGCGGATGAGGTGCGTCTTGCACTCGAGGAACGCGCTTCATTCTCGCCCGATGCCCTAAGCGGCATGGAGGCGAGCTTGCGCTTTGCCGGCCCCGAGACGATCGAAAGCAAAGTCTTCGGCCGCCTCACGGCGTGGCAGAACTGGATATTCCAGCGCCCCAACGCGGTCGGGGACTCGGGTGCGTTGAAGCGATACGGCACCGGCCAGCGGGGCGAGTTCGACCGGCGCAGGGTTTGAACGGCACGCGGGGCACCAAGCAGGAGTATTTTCATATGGCCATCGACTATAACGAACGGATTCCGAACAACGTCCACCTCTCGGACGACCGCCGCCTGCAGCGTGCACTCGAGGCGTGGCAGCCGCACTTTCTCGACTGGTGGAAAGCGCTCGGACCCGATGGCTTTCAAGCGAAGGACGTTTTCCTGCGCACCGCCGTCTCCGTCGATGCCAAGGGCTGGGCAAGCTACGGCATGGTCAAGATGCCCGAATACCGCTGGGGCATCTTCCTGAACGACCCGCAACCCGATCGCAAGATCGGCTTTGGCGATTTCCACGGGCAGCCCGCATGGCAGGAAGTGCCCGGCGAATTCCGCGCCACACTGCGCCGCCTCATCGTGACGCAAGGCGACACGGAGCCCGCCTCCGTCGAGCAGCAGCGCCGCCTTGGCCAGACATGCCCCTCGCTTTACGACCTGCGCAATCTTTTCCAGGTGAACGTGGAGGAGGGCCGTCACCTCTGGGCGATGGTCTACCTTCTCCACGCCTATTTCGGCCGCGACGGGCGCGAGGAAGCGGAGGCATTGCTTCAACGTCACTCGGGGGACAGGGACAATCCGCGCATCCTCGGCACCTTCAACGAGCCCATCGAGGACTGGATGTCGTTTTATTGCTTCGGCTATTTCACCGACCGGGACGGCAAGTTCCAGCTCAAAAGCCTCGCGGAAAGCGGCTTCGATCCGCTCGCGCGCACTTGCCAGTTCATGCTGACCGAGGAAGCCCATCACATGTTCGTGGGCGAGACCGGCGTCGGCCGCGTCGTTCGCCGCACGCTCGAAGTCATGAAGGAACTCGGCACGGGCGAGCCCGACAGGATTCGCGCCCAAGGTGCGATCGATCTGCCGACCGTGCAGCGCTACGTGAATTTCTGGTGCTCTTCCTCTGTCGACCTCTTCGGCTCGGAAATTTCGACCAATGCCGCGGGCTACTTCGCAAATGGGCTCAAGGGCCGGCCCGATGAGGGGAACTACGAGGATCACCTCTGCGGCGATTCCGTTTTCACGCTCGAGAAGCCGACGCTCGATGACGGTGTCCAGACCGAGGACGTGCCAATGCGGAATGCAATGAACGAGATCGCGCGCAAGGCCTATCTCAAGGATTGCGACATCGGCGTGCAGCGCTGGAACCGCATCATCAAGAAGGCTGGCGTGGATTTCGAGATCAAGTTGCCGAGCGAGCGATTTCGCCGCAATGTCGGCGTCTGGGCGGGCCGGAATTTTGACCCCGCGGGCAAGCCTCTTTCGCCTGCCGAATGGGAGGCCGGGAATCCCGCGTGGATTCCGAGCGAGGCCGACCGGGCATTCGTCAAAAGCCTCATGCAAGCCGTGACCGAACCGGGAAAGATGGCCGGCTGGGTCGCCCCTCCCGAGCGCGGCATCAACAATCTGCCGACCGACTATGAATATGTGAGGCTTTAGTCGCGTCTCGCATCGAGCCGGCCCTCGGAGGGGGACTCCCCGGCGGTTTTATTGGTGCTATAACCATCGTTACCAACCCCGGGGCGATTCCCGCTCGAGGACGCGCCGCCCGAGGTGCGGAGCATCCGCGCACCGTCGAAAACTCAGGAGACCGCCCGTGGCCGTCATCGGACAGGATACGCTCAAGACCCGCCGCACGCTCAGCGTGGGAAACAAGAAATATGACTATTTCAGCTTGGATGCGGCTCAAAAGGCAGGTCTCGGGGACCTCGCGCGCCTGCCGTTCTCGCTCAAGGTGTTGCTCGAGAACCTGCTGCGCTGGGAGGATGGCCGAACGGTCTCGGTCGATGACTTGAAGGCGATGGCAAGCTGGCTCAAGGACCGGCGCTCGACCCGCGAAATCGCTTTCCGGCCCGCGCGCGTGCTCATGCAGGATTTCACGGGCGTGCCCGCGGTCGTCGATCTCGCCGCGATGCGCGACGCGGTCGTCAAGCTCGGCGGCGATGCCAAGCAGATCAATCCGCAAGTGCCCGTCGATCTCGTGATCGACCATTCGGTGATGGTCGATTCATTCGGCGCCAAGGAATCGTTCCGCAAGAACGTCGAGATGGAATTCCATCGCAACCAGGAGCGTTACGAGTTCCTGCGTTGGGGACAGAAGGCATTCGATAATTTCCGCGTCGTCCCGCCGGGGACCGGCATCTGCCACCAGGTCAACCTCGAATATCTCGCACAAACCGTCTGGCTCGCGAAGGAAAACGGCGCCGAAATCGCCTATCCCGACACCGTCGTCGGCACCGACAGTCACACGACGATGGTCAACGGCCTCGCCGTGCTGGGTTGGGGTGTGGGCGGGATCGAGGCGGAGGCGGCAATGCTTGGCCAGCCGATCTCGATGGTCATTCCCGAGGTGGTGGGCTTCAAGCTCACCGGCCGCCTCAAGGAAGGGGCCACGGCGACCGACCTCGTGCTTACCGTGACGCAGATGTTGCGCAAGAAAGGTGTCGTGAACAAGTTCGTCGAATTCTACGGAGCGGGCTGCGGCAATCTTTCGCTCGCCGACCGGGCCACGATCGGGAACATGTCGCCGGAATACGGCGCCACATGCGGCTTCTTCCCGATCGATGCCGAGACGATCCGCTATCTGCGCTTCACCGGCCGCGACGAAGGGCGCGTGAAGCTCGTCGAAGGCTACGCCAAGACACAGGGCCTGTGGCGCGACCAATCCACGCCGGACCCGGTCTTCAGCGACACACTGGAACTCGAACTCTCGAACGTCGAGCCCTCGCTCGCCGGACCCAAGCGCCCCCAGGACAAGGTAACGGTGGCCGGAGCGGCGAAGGCATTCAACGACTCGCTCAAGGATTTCGTGGGTGAGGTCGGCCGCGCCAAGTCGGTCCCGGTCATGGACGCCAACTATTCGCTCAAAGACGGCGATGTCGTGATCGCGGCGATCACGAGCTGCACGAACACCTCGAACCCGGACGTGATGATGGCGGCGGGTTTGCTTGCGAAGAACGCCAATGCCAAGGGTCTCAAGACGAAGCCTTGGGTGAAGACGTCGCTTGCACCGGGCAGCCAGGTGGTGAGCGATTATCTCGGCAACTCGGGCCTTCAAGCGGAGCTCGACAAGCTCGGCTTCAATCTTGTGGGATATGGATGCACCACGTGCATCGGCAATTCGGGCCCCTTGCCGGAGCCGATCGCCGACGCGATCGAGGCGGGCGACCTCGTTTGCGCCGCGGTCCTTTCCGGCAATCGGAATTTCGAAGGCCGCATCAATCCGTCGACGAGGGCGAATTATCTCGCCTCGCCGCCACTCGTCGTCGCTTATGCGCTTGCGGGGTCGATGAAGGTCGACCTGGGCAAGGACCCGCTCGGCGAGGGCCGCGATGGCAAGCCCGTCTATCTCCGCGACATCTGGCCATCGAGTCACGATATCCGTACGACCATCGAAGGCGCGCTGAGTGCCGAGATGTTTCGCAAGCGCTACGCCAACGTCTTCGAGGGCCCGCCCGAGTGGCGCAGCATCAAGGTCGCCGGCGGGCTCACCTATGATTGGTCGGAGCGCAGCACCTACGTGCGCAATCCGCCCTACTTCGAGGGCATGACCCTCAAGCCGTCGGACGGCTTCAGCGATATATCGGGCGCACGGCCCCTCGCACTTCTCGGCGATTCGGTCACGACGGATCACATTTCGCCTGCGGGCAACATCAAGAAGGAGAGCCCGGCCGGCGAGTATTTGATCAGTTATCAGGTGCGCCCCCTCGACTTCAATTCCTATGGCTCGAGGCGCGGTAACCACGAGGTGATGATGCGCGGCACCTTCGCGAATATCCGCATCAAGAACGAAATGGTGCCGGGTGTCGAGGGTGGCTTCACCAAGCATGTGCCGAGCGGGGAGAAGATGTCGATCTATGACGCGGCGATGAAATATAAGAGTGCTGAAACGCCGCTCGTCGTCGTCGCCGGCAAGGAATACGGCACGGGTTCTTCGCGCGACTGGGCCGCAAAGGGGCCGATGTTGCAAGGTGTCAAGGCCGTCATCGCAGAGAGTTTCGAGCGCATACATCGTTCCAATCTTGTTGGAATGGGCGTACTGCCACTTCAGTTTCAGGAAGGTGTCACGCGCAAGACTCTCAAACTCGACGGTGCCGAGACGTTCGACGTGATCGGACTTAGGAGCGGGATCAAACCGCGGATGCCTCTCACGCTGGTCGTCCACAGACAGAACGGCCAGTCCGAGAAAGTGCCGGTGATTTGCCGCATCGATACCGAAGACGAAGTGGAGTATTTCCGCAATGGTGGAATTCTTCAGTTCGTTTTGCGGAATTTGGTGAAATCGACTTAGAATGACCAGTTAGTTTTTTTGGAACATCCGTGAGGTCTCGACAGGCCGGCGCGCGAACGCGGTGAATTTACCCGCGCGAATCGGCGTGGAACGATGTATTATCAACAACCTGACACTGCACGCGTCCCCCTGTCAGCGAGAAGCAATTTGCAAACAAAACTTAAATGTACGGTTAGTTTATAACCGGGAAGGTCGTTGGATTTACAATCGCCCGTTTTCTTGACAATCTGTTCTAAATTTGTATTCTGGAATAGATCTGCATTTTGAGCACGACCGATGGCTCGAGCCAAATCCTTCGATCCCGACACCGCCTTGCGCAAGGCGATGCAGCTTTTTTGGCGCCAGGGCTACGAAGCGACGTCGGTTGACGATCTTGTCCAAGCGATGGGGATCAACCGTGCGAGCCTTTATGGAACCTACGGCGACAAGAGAAGCCTCTTCCTCCAAGCGCTCGACCGTTATATCGAGAGCGTGCTGACACCTCGGCTCGACGCTCTCGAATCCGCGTCTTCTCCGCTCGAAGGTCTTCGAGGGTTGTTTACCGAGCTCGCGGCCTTTGCAGCCGGCGACCCGCAACGGCGCGGTTGCCTTGTCGTCAGTGCTGCTTGCGAACTGGGGAGCCGGGACGCCGAGGTTGCAGCCCGGCTTCGGGCTCACTATGAGGCAATGGAGGTGTTGCTCGCGCGGGTGATCGCCCGCGCGCAGGACGAGGGCGAAGTAGCCCTCGATCGCGATCCCCGCGCACTCGCAGAGGGTCTGAGTGCCCTGATCGACGGCCTCCGCGTGCGCTACAAACTGGGTGCGGAGGGTCCCGCCCTCGGCCGGATTTCAGACCTCGCACTTGCGATGCTCGGCTGAAAATCGGATCCTCGTGTGGCGAATTTCGGATCCACCACACCAGGATGGAGACGACCGCGGCGGCCCGTGTCCGATCCCATGCCCGATTTCGGGTGCCGTTTTGAAACTAGCGGTTGCTTTTTTGCGGGATGCGTTTCACTCTTTCTTGAAGACAAGTGATTCGTGCGGCTGCGACCGAACCCATAAGTATAGGCCATGATGCGATTCACGATTGCCGCCGTGGCGGCCCTCATCGCGGTGCTGCCCGCACTTCCTGCTGCGGCGGATGGTCAAAATCCCGTCGTCGTGGAGCTCTTCACGTCCCAAGGCTGCTCGAGCTGCCCGCCGGCGGACGCCTATCTCGGCGAGCTTGCCAAGCAGAAAAACGTCATAGCACTCGCCTTCCACGTGGATTATTGGGACTATATCGGTTGGAAGGATCAATACGCGCTCCCCGACGCTACGGCTCGCCAGCGCCGCTATACAGAAGCGCTCGGCAATCGCTATCTCTATACACCTCAGATGGTCGTGGAGGGTCGCAACGACGCGACGGGCTCCGACCGCGGGGCCATTGCCCGGCTCATTGAGGCGGAACTGAAGATGAAGGACAAGGTTCCGCTCGCGGTCACGGAGCGTTCGGAAAGCGATTACAAGATCGAGATCCCCGCCTCGAACCTGAAGGGGACGGCGACGGTTTGGCTCGCGATCTTCGACAAGGAGCGCACGACCGACGTGGCGCGCGGCGAAAATGGCGGCCGCACGCTCCAGGAGTTCAACATCGTGCGCGAGTGGCGCAAGGCGGGCCGCTATGACGGCAAGGCCGCGGAGATTCCCGTCGAGGTCGCGCTAAAACCCGATAGCGGCTGCGCGATCCTGCTGCAGGCGGATAATTCGGCGGGCGAGGGCCAAGGACCCATCCTCGGCGCCACGCTCATCGACGAAAACTAAGCGACCCCTCGACACCGGGAAACGGACGCGCGGGATGTCGTGCGATGGGGTGTCGTGCGCCCAGATACTTATCCGGCTATGGATTTGAGCCGCGATTGCACGCCGCTCAGGCCGCCTCGTCCGACGTCGCCGCTTCAGCACTCGCAAGGTTTCGCAGACCCTGGAACGCGACTTTGAGCAAGCTCTCCTGTGCTGAGCTTTGGGGATAAACCGCGTAGGCCGGCCGGTGGAAATCGGGCGCCTCCTTGACCAGGTGAAGTCGGCCCGCCTCGATGTGCGGACGCACCACGCGTATCGGGAAATAGCCGCTTCCCCCGCTTTCGAGGAGATAGGAAAGTCCCAAAAAACCGATGCCAACGCTCACCGCCGGTGTCGCGAAATCGGGAAAGGCCTGGGAGTGGCCCGAATGGAACGCGGGGCCCCAGTCGACATACACGTAGCGGTCATCGAGAACCGGCCGTGCATCCTTTTCGGTCGAGACCATGACGATGCGGTCGGTGAAGAGTTGCTCGACAACGAATCCGGTACGGTTCTGCGGCGCATACATCGCCACGATATCGAGGAGCCCCTCGCTCAGTTGGCGGATCAGCGTTTCGGGTGTTCCCACCTCGGCGCGGACCGCCACGTCGGGCATCGCGGTCCGAATCCACGGGACCCACTTGATCAGCAGCCGTTCCCATAGGCTGTGCTGGCCGCCGATCCCCAGAACGGCTCGAAAACCGGGCGGCAACGCCACGTCTTGACGCGCCTGCTGCCAGGCGCGGACCACGGTCGTGGCATAGCGCCGGAATTGCTGGCCCGCCGCCGTCAGCTGAGCGCCGGCTTTGCTGCGCGTGAAAAGCGGTCGGCCCAGGCTGTCCTCGAGCGCTTTGATGCGCATACTCGCCGTGGATTGGGTGATATTGAGCCGTTCCGCCGCCTTCACGAAGGTGCCGGACTCGGCGATCTCCAAAAATGTGCGCGCTTGCTCGATGTCCATTTGAACAGACCGCGTTCGAGGGTAACGGCGTCCGTCTGCTATTATCGGAAAAAACGATAGTTTACATCGATAAAATTCGTTTGTCGAATGACAACGAGATGTTTATCGTTTGTGTTGCCAGCCCGCCCGGTAGACGTTGTCGGTGGAGAATTTGGGCGAGGGCTGGATTGCGACGTCACACACTTACCGCAAGGCGGTGCCATCCACATCGGCACCCACAACGCGGCCACACCCCGCCCCCGGGGGTGGCCGCTTTTTTTTGGCCCTGAAGCCTGGTCAATCAGCCGATGAGGCCGTACTCCAACACGCTCGCGAGCCGGCGGGAGAATGCGGCCGGATCGGGTGGCGTTTCGCCCTGAACGATGCGGGCTTGGTCGAGCAGCAAGAACGCATAATCCTCGATTCGCGACGACGTCCCCTTTTTCGACACGTCCTTGACGAGACGCCTTATGAGGGGATGCGTCGGATTGACCTCCAGGATGCGCCGTGCCCCTTGGTCGACCTGCTTGTGCTGGCGTAGAAGCCGCTCAAGATGGATGTCCATGTCGCCTTCGTCCGCGACCAGGCACACGGGGCTGTCGGTCAACCGCTCCGACGCGCGTACATCCTTGACCATGTCCTTCAGCGTCAATTTGAAGAGGGCCACGAGCCCGCTCACCTCGGATGCCGCACTGTCGTCCTCGCGTTTGTCGCCGTCGGCATCGCTTCCCGCGGCACTTTTTATCTTGGCGAGATCGGCACTTCCGCGCGTGACGGATTTGAAGGGTTTCTCCTTGTAGCTTCCGACAGCGCTCAGCCAGAACTCATCGACGGGATCGGTCATCAAGAGCACTTCCACGCCCTTCGCCCGAAACCCTTCGAGCTGTGGGCTTCGCCGCACCACTTCGACCGTCTCGCCCGCGATGTAATAGATCGCCTCTTGGCCCTCCCGCATGCGGGTTAGGTAGTCCTCGAAACTCACAAGCTCCTCACCCGCGGTCGAGTGGAAGCGGGCAAGGGCGAGAAGGCGCTCGCGCTGCTCCGGGTCTTCGTATAGCCCTTCCTTCAGCACGGCGCCGAAATTCCGCCAGAACTTCGCGTAGTCTTTTGGATCGTCCTTGGCTTTTCGGTCGAGCTCGTCGAGGGTCCGCTTGACGAGGCCCGTCCGCATCTTGATGAGCACGGGGTTCTTTTGAAGCATTTCGCGGCTGACGTTGAGGGGCAGGTCGTCCGTGTCGACGATGCCGCGCAAAAAGCGCAGATAGGCCGGCAAAAGTTCCGGGCATTCGTCGGTGATGAAAACGCGTTTCACGTAGAGGCGCACCGAACTTTTGCGCTCTGGGTTGAAGAGATCGAAGGGCCGCTCCTGGGGCACGAAGAGGAGGGCCGTATAATCGAGCGTCCCCTCCGCCCGATAGTGGAGCGTCGCCCACGGCTCGTCGAAACTATGGGCACTTTGGCGGTAAAATTCCTTGTACTGAAGCTCGGTGATCTCGCTTTTGGGCCGTGTCCAAAGGGCAGAAGCGCGATTGATCGTTTCCTTCTTGCCGGCCTCATCCAATTCGATCGGAATTGCGATGTGGTCGGAGTGACGCTTTACAACCTCGCGCAGTCGTGCCGCTTCGAGGAATTCTTTCGCCGTGTCGTTGAGGTGAAGATTCACACGCGTACCGCGGCTCGCAAGCTCCGCCTCGCCGACCGTGAAGCTGCCTTTGCCGTCCGAAATCCAGTGCCACGCCTCGCTGCCCCCCGCCTTGCGTGAGACGACTTCCACACGGTCGGAAACCATGAACGCGGAATAAAAACCGACCCCGAATTGACCGATCAGGCTCGGTGCGGCATCGCCATCGCCCTTGGCCGCCTCGGTGACGAACGCTGCGGTGCCGGAACGCGCAATGGTGCCGAGATTTTCAATGAGATCGGCGCGGCTCATGCCGATCCCATTGTCGGCGATCGTGAGCGTGCCGGTCTTCTTGTCGGCCGAGAGGGTAATGCGGAAATCGGCCCCGCCCTCGAGCAGCTCGGGCTTCGTAAGGGCTTCGTAACGCAAGCGGTCGCAGGCATCCGATGCATTCGAAATCAGTTCGCGCAGGAACACTTCCCGCTCGCTGTAAAGCGAATGGGCGACGATATCCAGGAGCTTGCTGACCTCCGCCTGAAAGTTGAGCTTTTCTTCGGACATGGTTCCCCTCGTTTGGGTGCCTGCGTTCTCGTGTGCTGATATGAGGAAGGCGTTCGCCGGCTGCAAGCCCCTCGTAAGCAAGACCAAGCCCGCTTGTACATTGCGCCATACCTACCCACATGCGAGATGTAGGCTCGTTCGTCTCTCCAGACATGGTGGAGCAGGCAATGCAGGTTCCGCTTCAGATCACCTTTCGCGACATCACCCCGAGCAAGACCGTCGAAAACCGTATCCGGCAAAAGGCGCGCAAATTGGAACGTCTATCGAAGCGCATCACCGGCTGCCATGTTACCGTCGAAGCACCCCACAAAAGCCACCAAAAGGGCGGGGTGTTCCGGGTGAAGGTCGACGTCACGCTGCCGGGGGGCGCTGTCTACGCAGCGAAGGGGCGCCTGCGGCTTCATACCCACCGGGACCTTATGGTTGCGGTCGGTGAGGCTTTCGATGCGGCTCGACGGCAGATCGCGGACTACGTCGTCCGCCGCAGGGGCGACTGACGAGCAGGCCCGCAAGGTCCGGCTTGGTGCCATTGCCGCCGACCTGTTATGCTTTTGCCCGTGACGACCGACCCTCGGCACCGCGGCCACCCGGACGGCTGCCCCTACCAAGAGCAGCGTCGGCGGCTGCTCGGCGAGATCGAGGACGAGGTTCGCAAGACGCGCGAGTATCTCGGCACCGACACACTCGATCCCCGCGTGATGTCGGCGCTCGGCTCGATACCCCGCCACGAATTCGTGCCCGAAGGCTCGAGACATCTTGCCTACGAGAATTCGCCGCTGCCGATCGGACATGGCCAGACGATCTCCCAACCCTACATCGTCGCGGTGATGACCCATCTGCTTGAGATCCGCCCCGACGATGCGATCCTTGAGATCGGTACCGGCTGCGGATACCAAACGGCCGTCCTCGCCGAACTCGCAACGTCGGTCTATTCGATCGAATACGTTCCCGAACTTGCCCGGGATGCAGCCGCACGCCTCGCGCGTCTCGGCTATCGCAACATTGAATTGCGCACAGGCGACGGCTCGCTTGGCTGGCCGGAAGCCGCCCCCTTCGATGGCATCATCGTGACCGCGGCCGCACAACGCGTTCCGTTGGCGCTGGTCGCCCAATTGAAGGCAGGCCGGCGAATGGTCTTGCCGATCGGGCGCGCGCGCGAAGAACAGGAACTTTCGATCGTGGTAGGCGGGCAACGCGGGCCGGTCGTGGCGCGCCCCATCCTGCCTGTCGCCTTTGTGCCCCTCAAGGGCGGCTAGGCTGGGGAGTGCATGTCTAGGCAACTTTTTAAAAAGGATCGATCGGCTTGTTGACGAAAACCCGCGATCCCCGACATCCCATCGCTGTCCTCGGGCCGACCAACACCGGAAAAACCCACCTCGCAATCGAGCGGATGCTGGGGCACCGCACGGGCATGATCGGCTTCCCGCTCCGACTGCTCGCGCGGGAGAATTACGATCGGATCGTCCGGCTCAAGGGCGAGAAGGCGGTTGCACTCGTCACCGGCGAGGAAAAAATCGTTCCCGCGCACCCGAGCTATTGGGTTTGCACCGTCGAAGCCATGCCGCTCGACCGCAGCGTCGAATTCATGGCGGTCGACGAAATCCAAGTCGCGGCCGATCCGGATCGCGGCCACGTCTTCACCGACCGGCTTCTTTATGCGCGCGGCAACGAAGAGACAATGCTGCTGGGTGCCGAGACGATTCGTCCCCTGTTACGGAAGCTCGTCGCCGGCGTCGAGTTCGTCACGCGGCCCCGATTCTCGCACCTTACCTATACCGGCCAGCGCAAGCTCACGCGTCTGCCGCCGCGGAGTGCGGTCGTTGCGTTCTCAGTGCAAGAGGTCTACGCGCTCGCGGAGCAGATGCGCCGCCAACGCGGCGGCACGGCGGTCGTCCTGGGGGCCCTGAGCCCGCGCACGCGCAACGCGCAAGTCGCGATGTATCAGGCAGGCGAGGTCGACTACCTTGTCGCGACCGACGCGATCGGCATGGGGCTCAATATGGACGTGAGTCACGTCGCCTTCTCGAGCCTTGTGAAATTCGACGGCTGGTCGCCGCGCCGGCTCTACCCCGCGGAGCTCGCGCAGATCGCCGGGCGCGCGGGGCGCTACATGTCGGATGGGACCTTCGGCGCCACGGGCGAACTCGGCCCCCTCGATCCCGAGCTCGTCGAAGCGATCGAGGAGCATCGCTTCGAACCGCTCAAGACTCTCTACTGGCGCAACGTCGATCTCGATTTCCGCTCGATCGATAATCTATTGCGAAGCCTGGAAGCGCCCCCGCCAGCACCGTTCCTGAGGCGTGCGCGCGAAGCCGAGGACGTGCAAGCGCTCACCACCTTGGCGCGGGACCCCGATGTGGCGCCGCTTGCGCACGCGGCCGCGGCCCTGCGCACCCTCTGGGAAGTTTGCCAGATACCCGATTTCCGCAAGATTCTGAGTGATGCGCATGTCCGTCTCCTCAAGCGGATTTTTCTCCACCTGATCGGACCCGCCGCGAGGCTGCCCGAGGACTGGGTAGCGTCCCAGCTTGCAGCGCTCGACCGCCCCGACGGCGACATCGACGCACTCGTCCAGCGCATTTCCTTCGTTCGAACCTGGACCTTCATTTCCCATCGCGCCGAGTGGCTTCCCAATGCAGCACACTGGCAAGAGCGCGCGCGCAACATCGAAGACCGTCTATCCGACGCGCTTCACGCGCGCTTGACGCAGCGATTTGTAGACAAGCGTGCGGCGACGCTGCAACGCCACAGGCGCGCCGGGACCGAGCTCCTCGGCGCCGTCACCCGCACCGGTCAAGTGCTGGTCGAGGGCGAAGCCGTCGGTCAAATCGACGGCTTCCGTTTCACGCCGATCGAGACCGGCTCGCCCGACGAGGCGAAAGCGCTGATGAGTGCCGCCCTCCGCGCGCTGCGCAGCGAAATGCCGGCGCGCGTCAAGCGGGCACTCGAGGAACCGGACGTGAATTTCGCCCTCCGCGCGGACGGCCGGGTGGTATGGAACGCCTCGCCGATCGCCTATCTTGCACCCGGCGAACATCCCCTGACGCCGCGCGCGCTCTTGATGCCGACCGACCTCATTGAGCCGCAAACGCGCGAGATCCTGCGCCGGAACATCGCGGCTCGGGTCGAACGTCAAATCCGCGCGCGGCTTCAGCCACTATATGCCCTCGAGGAAGCTCCCCTCACGGGTGCGGCGCGGGGCCTCGCCTTCCAGCTCAAGGAGCGGCTCGGCGTCGTACCCAGAACGCCCGTGCGCCCCCAACTCGATGCCCTCGACGCGGCGGCACGAGCGACCCTCAAGCGCCACGGCGTGTGCACCGGCGTCGATGCCGTTTATCTTCCGGCCCTTCTCAAGCCCGATGCGATTGCGTTGAAGACGCTTCTTTGGGCCGTACATCACGACATGGTCGATCTCGTATCGGCACCCTCGCCGGGCAGGATTTCGATCAAGCTCGACCCTGCGGTCCCGCTCGCGTTTTATGAGGCGATCGGATATCGCGTCTTTGGGCATGTCGCGGTGCGCGCTGACCGCCTCGATCGTCTTTCGCTCGAGGCAAGACGACGCTCCCGCCACGGGCCCTTTGAACCCGATGCGAAGATTCTCTCCCTCGTCGGCTGTCCGAAGGACGATCTCGTTCCGATCCTCGCCACTCTCGGCTTCCGCGCCGAGGAGGGCGAAGGAGCACTTCGCTTCGTCGAGTCTCGGCGCGCCAAGGGAAACAGGTGGCCCAAGCGCCGGCAGCGAAGTGCAAAGCGGCTCGAACGCGAGGATGCCTCCTCGCCCTTCGCCAAACTCAAGGATTGGAATCTTGTCGGCACCGATTGACGCGGATCGCGTGCGGGACGATTTCGGTACGGACTCCGAGAGGAGTGCCGTTCAGACGTTGCGCGTCGACAAGTGGCTTTGGTTCGCGCGTTTCTTCAAAAGCCGCTCCCTTGCCACGCGGCTTTGCGCCGATGGCAAGGTGCGCATCAACCGGGTCGTCGCGACGAAGGCGCATCAGCCGATCCGGCCGGGCGATGTGCTGACCTTTCCCCAAGGTCGGCAAATTCGCGTGATCAAGGTGATCGCTCTCGGTGTGCGCCGGGGGCCGGCGGTAGAGGCGCAACGCCTATACGAGGATCTGACCCCGGAACAGCGCGTGGGCGAAGATGCTCGTGACGCACTCGCCACGGCCGTGCGCGATCCGGGTTCCGGTCGACCCACGAAAAAGGAGCGTCGCGCACTCGACCGTCTTGGCGAGGAAGGGTGAACCACTATTCCCGCTTGCCCCATTATGCGGCTTGGGCTTATTTACCACTCCGGCCGGCCTCGGGATGCAGACCGGAAGCCCTCGCCGGTGCCGAATCATACGGGAGAAATCGATGACCTACGTCGTGACCGAGAGCTGCATCAAGTGCAAATACATGGATTGCGTCGAGGTATGCCCGGTCGACTGTTTTTACGAAGGCGAGAATATGCTCGTCATTCACCCCGACGAATGCATCGATTGCGGCGTCTGCGAGCCCGAATGCCCGGTCGAGGCGATCAAGCCCGATACCGACGGCGATGTCTCGAGCTGGGTCGAGGTGAACCGAAAATATGCCGAAAGCTGGCCCAACATCACCCGTAAAGGCGAAATTCCGCCCGATGCCGACCAATTCAAGGACACCGCTGGCAAATTCGAGAAGTTCTTTAGCCCGAACCCCGCCAAGCGTTGAAAGAGCGGCAGTTTCAGTTAATTTTCTGATAAAACCTGTTTTACTGGTTAGATTCGACCAAGCCGGATGCTCGCGTTAACGCTGAGGGCTACACTTTTGACCTGGATTATGGTATAAGCATCGCTTCGGGTGCATGCCTTATGCTGTGCACCATGTCTATAGGGTCCGTCAGTACCCTGGAGCGGCCTCAAAAGGGGTGAGACCAGCTGCGTTGCGTGCGCACGGGGACACGTGTGCTTTCTGTTCTTTGTTACGGAGAGATTAATGGTAGGAAAGAGGCAAGGCATTGCGAACGAGTCGCCCTTTGGCACAGGCGATCTGGTCGTTTACCCCGCGCACGGTGTCGGCCGGATTTCCGGCGTCGAGACGCAGGAGATCGCTGGCTCGTCCCTGCAGCTCTTTGTGATTCAGCTGGACAAGGAGAAGTTGACGCTTCGCGTGCCGGTCAGCAAGGCGACGCAGGTAGGCCTGCGCAAGCTCTCGACCCGGAAGGTGATGGAATCCGCCCTCAAGACCTTGAAGGGACGGAGCCGGGTAAAGCGAACGATGTGGAGCCGTCGCGCCCAGGAGTACGAAGCGAAGATCAATTCGGGCGACCCGGTATCCATTGCGGAGGTGGTTCGCGATCTCCATCGCGGCACCGACCAGCCCGACCAATCCTATAGCGAGCGGCAGATCTACCAGGCGGCCCTCGATCGGCTGGCGCGCGAGCTTGCGGCCGTCGAGAAGCTCGACGAGAAGCGGGCGATCAAGCGCCTCGAAGACATTCTCAAGGTTGCCTAGGCCATTATCGGGCTCGCGTCCGCCCGAGCAGGCCACTAAAGCATTCCCCGGCAACGTGGACACTGGATTGACGATGGAAAAGCCCCGGCCGCAATGCTGGGGCTTTAACGTCGACGGAGTCGGATCGGGCCGGCTGGCGAGGTAACATAAGCCGTTTCGATCGTCCGCTTTTGCGAGTCTTTGGCGAGGACGACCATGGATGAGCGGCCCAGTCACCACGTCTACGGAACGCATGAGGTCATTAACCAGCCCCCGCCGCTCGAAAATCTAAACCTGTTCCTCACGGACCGCGCACTGCGGGACGCGGTGGTGCGAGAGGGTGGCGCCTTCGCACAAGATCGCCTCGTGGCGCTCGGCGCCGTCGTTGGTGCTGCGGAGACGATGCGGCTCGCCGAGCAGGCCAATCGCTTTCCGCCCGAGCTCAGGGCCTTTGACCGTTTCGGCAACCGTATCGACGAGGTCGATTTTCATCCCGCTTACCATACTCTCATGGCGCTTGCGGTCGAGCATCGGGTCCCAAGTTACGCATGGGTCGAGAAACGCCCGGGCGCTCACGTCGCGCGTGCAGCGCTGGCTTTCCTCTGGGGTCAGGCGGAAGCGGGCGTTTCCTGCCCGATGGCGATGACCTTTGCGGGCACGCCCGTCCTGCGGCACCTGCCCGATTTGGCGCGCGAGTGGGAACCGCGTTTCACGAGTGGGCGCTACGATTCCCGGTTCATCCCGGCCAAGGACAAGACGGGTGCGACCTTCGGCATGGCGATGACCGAAAAACAGGGCGGGTCCGACGTGCGCGCGAATTCGACGCGCGCTCGGGCCGTGGGCGCTCGGGGGCCTGGATGCGAATATCTTCTGACCGGCCATAAATGGTTTTGCTCCGCCCCCATGTCCGATGCCTTCCTGACATTGGCGTATGCCGAGGGCGGCTTGTCGTGCTTTTTCGTGCCACGCTTTCTGCCCGACGGGACGAAAAATCGGATATTCATCCAGCGCCTCAAATCGAAACTCGGCAACCGCTCCAACGCATCGAGCGAGATCGAGTATGACGAGACATGGGGACGCCTCGTCGGCGAGGAAGGCCGAGGCATTGCGACCATCATCGAGATGGTGCAGGGGACGCGCCTCGAATGCGCGCTTGGATCGGCGGCCCTCATGCGTCAAGCACTCGTCCAGGCGCTTCATCACGCGTCGCATCGTTCGGCGTTCCAGCGCCGTCTCGTCGACCACGCCTTGATGCGCAACGTGCTCGCCGACCTGACGCTCGAATCCGAGGCGGCGACGGCACTCGCGTTCCGCGTGGCGCGCGCATTCGGCGAAGGTCAGGACGACGAACACGCGCGCCGTTTCGCGCGGATCGCCACGGCGATTGCCAAATACTGGATCTGCAAGCGCGCGCCGGCGCTGGTTGGCGAAGCCCTCGAATGCCACGGCGGCAACGGCTACGTCGAAGAGAGCGTGATGCCGCGTCTTTACCGCGAAGCGCCGGTCAACGGCATCTGGGAGGGCTCGGGCAACGTCATCTGCCTCGACGTATTGCGCACACTCGAGCGCGAGCCGGAAAGCGTTGAGCTGCTGCTCGCGGAGTTGAGCGCCTCGCGCGGGCTCGACGCACGTTATGACCGCTTTCTCGATCGGCTTGGCGTGGAAATCGAGAATCGCGACGAGAGGGAAACGCGCGCGCGGCGGCTGATCGAAGCACTCGCGTTGGCGCTCGAGGCCGCCATTCTCCTGCGAAACGACCCGGCCAACGTCGCGAACGCGTTCTGCGCTTCCCGGCTTGACGGGGATCGCGGCCTGGCGTTCGGCACCCTGCCGACCGGATTCGACGCGATTGCACTCATTGAGCGGGCAATGCCAAGCGAGCCTTGACCGGCTCACGGCCACCTCCTACCGTTTTCCCCGGCGATTACCGGAGGTCGGAGATGCAGAAGAACTTGAAGGTCAACGGCGAACGGCTGTGGCTTAGCCTCATGGAAATGGCGGAAATCGGCGCAACACCGAAGGGCGGGGTGTGTCGTTTGGCGCTGACATCACTCGACAAGCAGGCGCGCGACCTTTTCGCGCGATGGTGCGCGGAGGCCGGCTGCACGATCACCGTCGACGCCATCGGCAATATTTTCGCGCGCCGGGCCGGGAGCGACGAGTCGCTCCCGCCGATCATGACAGGCAGCCATCTCGACAGCCAGCCGACCGGCGGCAAGTTCGACGGCGCCTATGGCGTCATGGCGGGCCTTGAGGTGCTGCGAACCTTGAACGATCTTGGAATAAAGACCAAAGCCCCGGTCGAAGCAGTCGTTTGGACGAACGAAGAAGGCTCGCGGTTTGCCCCGTCGATGACCGCCTCCGGCGTCTTCGCCGGAAAATTTTCGCTCGACTTCGCGCTCGGCCTCAAGGACACCGACGGGATTACCATGGGCGAAGCGCTCGAGAAGATCGGCTATGCCGGAAAGGCGCCGGTCGGCGGGCGCAAGGTCGGCGCCTTTTTCGAGGTGCATATCGAGCAGGGGCCGATCCTCGAGACCGAGCAGAAGACGATCGGCGTCGTCACAGGGGCCCAGGGCCAACGCTGGTATGACGTGGTCGTCACGGGCCTGGATTCCCATGCCGGCACGACGCCGATGCCGAATCGCCGCGATGCGATGGCGGGGGCCGCGCGCATGATCGCTTGCCTCGAAAAAATCGCAAAGAGCCATGCACCTTACGCGGTCTCAACGGTCGGGATGCTGAAGGTGCATCCCAACTCACGCAATGTCGTTCCCGGGCAGGTTTATTTTTCCGCCGATCTGCGCCACCCGGATGCGGGCACGCTCGCCGCGATGGATCACGAAATGCGCCTGCGTTTCCAGTCGATTGCAATCGAACAACGGCTTGAACTTTCGATCGAGCAGATCTCCCTCACCGAGGTCGTGCGCTTTGAGCCCGATTGCATCAACGCCGTGCGCGCAGCGGCAACCCGTCTCGGCTACGCCCATCGCGACATTGTTTCGGGTGCGGGACACGACGCCTGCTACATGTCCAAGGTCGCACCCACCGCGATGATCTTCGTGCCGTGCGAGAACGGGTTGAGCCACAACGAGATCGAGAACGCAACACCGAGCGACGTCGCGGCGGGTTGCGAAGTCCTGCTGCATGCCATTCTCGATCGTGCCGGCATCGCGCAATAGTCATAGCACTCGGCTGTCGCCACCACCCCAAGGTACTCGTCGCCGAACGATGTCGTGGAGAGCCCGATGCCGCCCGTGAGGGAGCTTTATCCCGAACTCCAGCCGCACCAGAGCGGCATGCTGAAGCTCGACGACGTTCACACGATGTATTGGGAGGTATCGGGCAATCCCCGGGGAGCACCCGTCCTTTTCCTCCATGGCGGCCCGGGCGCTGGAAGCACGCCCACTCATCGCCGGTTTTTCGATCCAGCGCATTACCGTATCGTGGTGTTCGACCAGCGTGGTGCTGGCCGTTCGGTCCCGCTCGGCGAGACGCGTGCGAATACCACACCACTTCTTGTAAGCGATATCGAGACGCTTCGCCGCCATCTCGGCATCGAGGGCTGGCTGGTGTTCGGCGGCTCGTGGGGCTCGACGTTGGCGCTTGCCTATGCCGAGACTCATCCTGATCGGTGCAGCGGCCTCGTTTTGCGCGGAATCTTCGTCTGTCGAAAGAGCGAGATCGATTGGTTTCTCTACGATATTCGCAATCTCTTCCCGGAGGCGTGGCGGACGTTCGCTGAGTTCCTTCCCGAAGCCGAACGCGGCGACCTGCTCGCGAACTACCACAAGCGCCTCATGGACCCCAATCCCGACGTGCACATGCCCGCTGCACGGCGCTGGAGCGTCTATGAGGGGTCTTGCTCGACACTTCTACCGAGTCCGGAGACCGTCGCCGCCTTCGGTGACGATCGGATGGCACTTGGCCTTGCGCGAATGGAGGCGCACTACTTTATCAACGGTATCTTTCTGGCCGAAAATTTTCTCCTCGAGAACATTCCGCTGGTGCGACATCTGCCGACCGTCATCGTGCAGGGCCGTTACGATGTCGTCTGCCCGATCGCGACGGCGGATGAGCTGCATCGAGCTTGGCCGGAGGCGCGGTATCACGTGATACCCGATGCCGGCCATTCGGCGATGGAGCCGGGCATTCGCTCCGCACTCCTCGATGCAACCGACGGGTTCCGCACGCTTCAATGGCGCTGGTGACATATCAATTCGCGCGTCGGTTCCGGATAAACACACACGTCGCTTGCCAGCAATTCGGAATCCCGTATTATCTGGGCGCCGGTCTTTCAAACCATTCGGTCCAGTATCCAGCGGGGTTGGTCTTGCGCGTCGCACTCGGGCTCCTGAGCCTGCTGACCCTTAGCGTGCTGGTGGTTCCGGCACACGCCTGTTCGGAAACTTCCTGGTATTCCTGCGACAGTTCCGATTTTATCGAATTTCAGCTCGGTTCTTTTGACGTCCGCCGCGACCACAGCTTTGCCTACAATTTCGAATATCGCTCGGACTACGAGATTTTCGGTTACATCAAACCGATCGTCGGGATCCTCTCGACATCGCGAAAAGCGGTCTATGGCTATGGCGGGTTCGCGGTCGATTTTTATCTCGGAAGCAATGTCTACGCGACACCGAGCCTTGCCATCGGCGGCTATGAGCGCGCCGATGATGCCAGGCTGGGGGCGGCCTTTCCGGAGTTTCGATCGGCTATCGGGATTGCCTATCGCTTCGACGATGATTCCAGGCTTGGCGTGGCGTTCTACCATATTTCGAACGCTGGCTTGAGCCGCAGTAACCCTGGTTCGGAAGTGGCGGTTTTGACCTACGCCTATCCGCTTCAGAACCTCAGGGAACTTATTGGGGAATGAACGAATAGGGGACCCTGACGAGCGAGACCTTTGGTCCTCGGCGTTGTTTTCGGGCCTTAACCACGGGCAGCCTGGCCATGACGAAAAAAGGGGTGGCGCATGGTATTGCTACAGCCGAATCACCCAACCGATAAGCCACGGGTTCACGCCAATCTTGAGATCGTGAGTCAGCGCGCCGAGGCGCTGTCGCGTTCTAAGGGGCGAGGATCGAGCGGTAGTTCTCGAGGAAATCGCCGAAGGCCTGGGCGAATCCGTCGAACTCCGCCGGGCCATGCTCGACCGAAAGGCTGATGAAACCCCGCCGGGCCAGATAGTAGCCGCGCGCCAGCATCTCGATATGGAAAAGGGAGCGCGCTGCAGCCGGCGTTGCCTCGGCATCCGCCGGCCGCTCGATCGGTTTCGACTGGAAATGCACCGCGAGGAGCGAGCCGACCCCGTTCACGATGACCGGCACGCCGAGCTTGCGGCCGATCGCGTTGAGTTTGCCGCGCAATGCGTCGCCCGCGGCGTTGAGCCTTTCCGCCGCCTCGGGCGTGAAAACATGCGTGAGTCCGGCGACACCGGCCGCCATCGTAAGGACATTGTTGTTGAATGTTCCGGCATGACCGATGTAGCCGGGTTTATGGGGGTCGTAGCGTTCCATGAGCGCACGCTTGCCGCCGAAGGCGCCGAAGGTCAGGCCGCCGCCGATATATTTCCCGAAGCTTGTCAAGTCGGGAACGATACCGAGCTTCTTTTGAAGGCCGCCCGATGACAGCCGGGACGTCATCACCTCGTCGAAGATGAGGACAATGCCGTGCTTCGTGGCGGCGTTGCGCAAGGCCTCGAGGAAATCGCGGCGTGCGGGAATGGCGCCGCCCGAACCCATCATCGGTTCGACGATGATCGCGGCCAACTCCGCGGCGTGCTTCTCGATCACAGCGAGCGTGGCCGCGGTGTCGTTGTAGGGCGCATAAACAATCGGGAAAGGCACGTTGACCGGCGAGCCGCCGTGACCGAAGGTCAATACACCGCCATGATAGGCGCCCTCGAACACGAGGATATGGCTTCGCCCGGTCGCTGCGCGGGCGGTGCCGAGCGCCATCAGGTTACCCTCGGTCCCCGAATTCGTGAACCGCACCATGTCGCACGAGGGAAACCGCGCGCATACGAGCCGGGCAAGCTCAGCCTCGTACACATTCGGTCCGCCGAGAGTAATACCCCCGTCGAGCACCGCCTTGATCGCCTGCAGGATCGCGGGCTGGGAATGGCCGTAAAGCCCGGCCGTGTATTCGCCGAGGAAATCGACGTAGACGTGCCCGTCGAGATCGGTGAGCCGGCAGCCCTCGCCCTTCACGATCGCGACCGGATAAGGCGGATAGAAGAGGATCGTTCGCGTGTTGCCGCCAGGCATGACCGACTCGGCCGCCGCTTGACGAGCACCACTCTTCGGGTTGGCGGCGACGAAGCGCTCCTCCGCCTCCTTGAGGGCCGCATCGAGACTGAGATTGACGCCAGATTTGACCGCAGCCGCCGTGCTCATCGCGACCCCCCTTTCGCCTTTTTCGGGCGCCGAAAGTCAGTGCTGCATTTCGCCGAGATACGTCTTTTTGAGCATTTCATTCTCAAGAAGGCTCTTGGCCGTGCCGGATAGCACCACCTCGCCGGTCTGCAGCACATAACCCCGATGGGCGATCGAGAGCGCCATGCTGGCGTTCTGCTCGACCACGAAGATCGAGGTGCCGAGCTTGTTGATCGTCTGAATGATTTCGAAAATCTGCTCGACATAGGCGGGCGAAAGTCCCATCGAGGGCTCGTCCATGCACAAGAGCCGCGGCCGCGCCAGCAATGCGCGGCCCATCGCCACCATCTGCTGCTCGCCACCCGAAAGGGTTCCCGCCTGCTGGGCAAGGCGCTCTTTCACGCGGGGAAAAAGTTCGTAAACCTTCTCCATGTCCTCCTGGATGCCGTCGCGATCGTCGCGCGTATAAGCACCCATTTCGAGGTTCTCGAACACCGTCATACGGGGAAAGAGGCGGCGCGCCTCGGGAACCGGTGCGATGCCGCGCTTGACGCGCTCCGCCGTCGGCAGGTTGTTGATCGGCTTACCCTCGAACAGCACCGTTCCGGCCTTGGGCGTCACGATACCGAGCACGGTCTTCATCGTGGTCGACTTGCCGGAGGCGTTGCCGCCCAAGAGGCACACGATTTCGCCCTTGTTGATGACGTAGTTGACCTTCTTGAGGACGTGCAGCTCGCCGTAGTAGGTGTCGACGTCGCGAAACTCAAGCATGGGCCACCTTCCGGCCGAGATAGGCTTCGAGCACTTCGGGCCGGGCGTGGACTTCTTCCGCGGTCCCTTCGGCGATCTTTTCGCCGTGATCGAGCACCACGATCTTGTCGGCGAGGTCGTTGACGACGTTGAGCTTGTGCTCGATGAGGAAAATGGTCAGCCCCATCTTGCGGAAACTCTTTATCTGCTCGGCAAGCTCCAGCGTTTCCGCCGGGTTCATTCCCGCGGTCGGCTCGTCGAGCAGCAGAATCTTGGGCCGAGAGGCAAGTGCGCGCGCAATTTCCGTGCGGCGGCGATTGGCGTAGGAAAGCTCATGCGCCAGTTGATTGACGCGCGGCGTTAAGCGGTTCCCGAAGATCGATATGATCTCCATCGCGCGTTCGCGCGAATCACGCTCCTCCTGCAACGTGTGGGGCGTGTGGAGCACCGAACCGATGGCATCCGACGTCGTCCGCGCATGCATGCCGACGAGGATGTTTTCCATCACCGTCATATTGTTAAAAAGGCGGAGGTTCTGGAACGTCCGGGCGACCCCGCGCTCGACGACCGCATGAGACGGCAGGCCCGTGATGTCCTCGCCCAACAGGATGACCTTGCCGCCGTCCGGCTCGTTCATGCCGGTGATGAGATTGAAGAACGTCGTCTTGCCCGAGCCGTTGGGGCCGATGAGGGCGACGATGCTGCTTTGCTCGATCCTGAGATCGACCTCCTTCACCGCCGTAATACCGCCGAAGCGCTTCAGGAGCTTTTGAATATCGAGCATCGGCACCGAGGAGTCCGCCTTATAGGTTTCGATCACGCGAAGCTGAGTCGCGACCACGCCGCGCGTCGGTAACGCCGTTTGCTGTTCGAAAGTCAGGGCCGGCGTACTGCGGCGTGCGGGAATGAGTCCTTGGCGCCGGAACAGCATCATGAAAACGAGGATGAAGCCGAAAATGAGTTCGATCGATTGCACCAGGTCGATATGCTGCAACGACTCGCTGTCCACCATTCGGCCGAGCGCGTGGATCCATTGGGTAAGATCCTGGAGGAACCAGGATTGAAGGAGTTGCAGGATCACCGCGCCGACGACCACGCCGTAGATGCTACCCATGCCGCCGAGCACGATCATCACGAGCACCATGACCGACACCGGGAACATGAACATGTCCGGTGTCGCGGTCTGAAGCTTCGCCACATAGAAGGTTCCGGTCATGCCGGCGAATCCGGCACCCACGGCAAACGCGAGGAGTTTCAATTTGACGCGGTTGACTCCCATCGCACCGGCTGCGATCTCGTCCTCGCGGATCGCCATCCAAGCACGGCCTATGCGCGATTCCTTGAGCCGCAGGCTGACGAACATAAGAAAAACGATCAGCAGCAGGCCGAGATAATAATAAGGGGTCGACTCGACGCCGAAGGAATAGCCGAAGAGGCTCGGTGGCGCCACGCCGTTCAGGCCGGCGGCCCCGTTGGTCAGCTCCGGCCAGTTGCGCGCGACGATCGGCACGATCTCGCCAAAGCCGAGGGTCACGATCGCCAGATAGTCGCCCCTGAGGCGAAGGGTCGGCGCCCCGAAGAGCACGCCGAAGAACGCGGCCACGAAGGCCGAAACCGGCATCGCGATCCAGAACGAAAGCGTGAAGTGGACGACATCGGGCGCGCCGTCGACGTGATAGCGCAGCACGAAACCGAGCCAGCGGAAGGGCTCCCAGAAGCTCGACCATTCGGGCGTGAGCTGCCACGACGACGTGACGCCGTAGAAATATGCACCGATCGCAAAGAAGGCGGCGTAACCGAGATCGAGCAGGCCGGCGAGCCCGACCACGATATTGAGCCCGAGGGCCAGGACCGCGAAAGCGCAGGCATTCGCCGCCGCGTCGATGTCGCCTTCGTTGGTGATGATGAAGGGAAATGCAAGGAGGAAGAGGCCGACGACGATGACGATAAGGCGTGTGCGCTGCTCTATCGAAAGCGCGCGGAACGGGGCCGTGATCGTCTCACCGAGGGTCGTCGTGCGGGGAGAGGGAGCTACCATGGTTGCGCCTCACGACTTCTGAGGGGCGGCCCGGCCGAACAGGCCGGTCGGCCGGAATACGAGGACGATGACCAGAATGGAGAAAATGATCACATCGGTCCATCTCACGGCGAGAAGTTGCCCGCCAAGCGATTCGATGAGTCCGATGATGATCCCGCCAACCATGGCGCCCGGGATGTTCCCGATGCCACCGAGGACGGCGGCGGTGAAGGCGCGTAAGCCCGCCGTGTAGCCGATGGTGAAATTCGTGTAGTTGTAATAAAGCCCGAAGATGAGGCCGGCAGCACCCGCAAGGGCGGAGCCGAGGAAGAAGGCGATCATCACCACCTTGTCGACCTCGACCCCCATCATGCGGGCGGCTTCCTGGTCCTGGGAGGTCGCCTGCATGGCCTTGCCCATCTTTGTGCGCCGCACGAAGAAGTGCAATCCGGCCATCAGAATGAACGCGACGATCCAGACGAGCACTTCGCGCAACTGGAGTTCGACCCCGCCGAATCCCCAACGCACCTTGGGCATCGGGTTCGGGAAGTTCTGAGCGTCGGCGCCCACGGTGAGCAGGATGATATTGAAAAGGATGTAGGAGACGCCGATCGTCGTGATCATCGCCGCCGTGCCCGGCACTCCCCGCAAGGGGCGCAAGGCAAAGCGCTCGATGAGCACGCCGATCGCTCCGGAGAGCAGCATGGTGCCCACGAGTGCGAGCAGTAGCACGCCCACCAGGGGGAAGCCGGCCAGGATGGTCCTTTGGCCGATCAGCCCGGTCAGCTCCAAGATCCCCATCGCGATGAACGACCCCACCATGAAGACGTTGAAGTGGGCGAAGTTGATCAGCGACAGGATGCCGTAAACCATGGTGAACCCGAGTGCCAGTAGCGCGTACATGGCACCCAGGCTCACACCGTTGATGACCTGCTGGAGCAGGACTTCGGTATAGGTCATTGCCAGGTCCCGATCCTATCGGTCGAACGTCATGGGACGCTATTCAAGCCTCAGCTCGCCGGAGTTTGCGGCGCCACACCGACATACTTGTATTGGTGAATGACGTCGTCCTCCGGAAATTTCGCGTCGTGCTTGATCTGGAACACGCTGATGGTCCGGCTCAAGATGTCGCCGTTCTCGTCGAACGCGACCTCGCCCTGGAGGGTCTTGAGCTTGGCCGACTGGATCGCGTCCCGGACGTTTGCCTTGTTGACTTCCTTTCCGCTTGCCGCCACGCGTTTCACCGCGTCGATAATAACCTGTGCGGCGTCGTAGGCGGTCACGGCATAGTCGCTCGGCGTCACATTGAACTTCTTCGTGTAGTCCTCGACCCACTTCGCAAGAGCCGGGTCCTCACTTACGTGCGGCGAGGCGATCGTCACGTACCAGCCTTCAACCGCCGGGAAGCCCACACCCTTGAGGATGTCCCCACCTTGCATGCCGTCGCCACCCAGCTTGATGACATTCGGCATGACGTCGGCGACTTGCTTGGCGAGCTTGATGCCGGCCTGGCTGACGCCGCCGTAATAGATGGCGTCGGGGTTCATGGCCTTGATCTTCGTGAGAACCGTCGTGTAGTCGGCTTCCTTCGGATTGAGCTGGTCGCGGCCGAGCACGTTGAGGCCGATCTTCTTCGCCTGTGCCTGGAAGGAATCCGCGATGCCGACGCCGTAGGCGCCGGAATCGTCGAGCACGAACACCGATTTCGCCTTTAGGGTGTCCTTCGCGTAATTGGCCATGTTCGGGCCTTGGAACGCGTCGGTGGTCACGGTGCGGAAGTAGACGGCCTTGCCCTTCGGGCGATACTGGCCGGCGAACTTGGGATCGGTGATGTCGGGATTGGTCGAGGACGGCGTGATGGTCGCGAGGTCGGATGCGGAAAGGATCGGCGACATCGCCTTACCCTCGCCGCTCATCTCGGGTCCGACCACGGCGACGACTTTAGGATCGGATGCGAACTTCTTCGCGTTGGTGGCGGCCTGTGCCGGATCGTATTGGCCGGCGGTGGCCGTACCGCTGTCGAGCACGACGATGTCGAACTTATAGCCCGCGACGCCGCCCTTGGCGTTCGCTTCGTCGATCGCCATCTGAGCGCCGTATTTGATGCGCGCGGCGGAATCGGCATCCGCACCCGTGAGCGGCAATTCGATGCCAACGGCCACGGTCTTGTCAGCCGCCTGCACGGGCACGAGCCCGGCCGCGGCCGCTAGGGCGACGAAGGCGCTGGCACCGAGCGCGGTCGTCACGAGGTTACGACGTAGAGTCTTTGTCATATGGCTACCTCCCAAGGCAGAATGTCCCGATATATTAACCATGCTGGTTAGGACCATTCGGTGCTGGGATATTGACCGGGCTAATGTCAGGAGTCCAGCCGACATTTTCACAGAATCGTAGCATAGGATGGCGCTCGGAACGGTGCGCGGACGGGCGGACTGGCCTTTTGGTGCGGTGTTCGAGGCGCGCTCGCCCTGGCGGCCTTTGAGCGGGGACCCGAAGGTGCGGCATCGAGCGATTGCAATATGCCCACAACGTGAAATCTCGACTTCGCTTGCGGATAGGCGAGCACGGCAACCATAAGGCGAGGAACTCGTAAGCGGAAGGCCCGGCATCGCGGCCGGGTCTGGCGGGGTATCGAGGGACCGGGGTGCCGCAGGCCCTCAAGTTGCCGGCGCGGTCGGTGTCTGGGCGTGAACGAATTGAACCGCGGCCGAGGCCCGATGCCACCGAGGCTTGAGGCGACCGAGGCTTGAGGCGACCGAGGCTTGGGCGCGCAATTCGATGCTGGTATATATGGCCGCACGGCGTCCCCGTAGCTCAGTAGGATAGAGCGACAGATTCCTAATCTGTAGGCCGTGGGTTCGAATCCCGCCGGGGACGCCAATAAATTCAAGAGCTTAGCTTATCGCTAGGCCCTTTTTCATGTCACGTTATGTTGCAAACTGTTCCCATTACATTCCAGTGAGTTACACGGACATTCGGCAGCTCCCTGCAACATGGTTGCGACATGGGTTACACTCGCACCGCGAGGCTCCCCCCTATCCCGACAGATGGCCCTTCTCCGACATTGCTGTCCTGCTATTGACGGAAGACGCCAGCTTTCCCTGAGCGCAGCACGAACTTCTGCACCTTGCCCGTTGCCGTCTTCGGCAGTTCATCGATGAAGGTAATCCACTGGGGCGTCTTGAAGTGTGCAATGGCGTTCCGCACGTGCATCTTCAATTCTTCTTCTGTTGCATGGGCACCCTGCCGCAGTATTACAAATGCATGCGGCGATTCACCCCAGCGCTGATGAGGCATGCCGACCACCGCAACCTCTTGCACCGCGGGATGTTGGAGCAGGCATCCCTCTATTTCGACTGAGGAGATGTTCTCACCGCCCGAAATGATGACGTCCTTAAAACGGTCGCGGATTTCGACGTAGCCGTCTGGATGAACCACCGCGGCGTCGCCCGAACGGAACCATCCGTTCTTGATCGCAGCGCTCGTCGCATCGGGGTCGTTGTAATAGCCTTTCATGACAACATTGCCGCGGACCGCGATCTCGCCCAAGGTCTGGCCGTCGTGCACCACTTCATTGCCGTGCTCATCGAGCACCTTGAGTTCGCCCGAACTGACCAGCTCGACGCCCTGCCGCGCCTTGATTTTGGCTCGCTCCTGAAGCGACAGAGTCTCGTGCTCCGGTAATGGCTCGCAGAATGTGATGAGCGGCGATGTCTCCGTCAGTCCGTAGACGTGTGTGAGCTCCCAGCCGAGTTCGCGCTCGACGAGTTCGATGGTCGCAGCCGCCGGTGGGGCTCCGGCCGTAAACAACCGAACCCCACGTGGCGCGCCGTCGCGTATGTTCGTCGGAGCGTTCGCGATGCTAATCAGCACGGTCGGTGCCGCGCAGAGCATGGTAATTCGCTCATCCTTGATCGCCTGGTAAATCAGCTTTGGCTCGACGCGACGCAGGCAGACGTGCGTCATGCCGCGGGCGGTATTGATCCACGTGAACGTCCAGCCGTTGGCGTGGAACATCGGCAGGGTCCATAGATAGCGGTCGCCTGGCGTCAGGTGGTGGTGCACGAGCGTGCCCATCACATTCAGATAGGCGTTGCGATGGGTGATCATTACACCCTTTGGCCGTGCCGTCGTGCCGCTCGTGTAATTGATGGTAAGCAAATCGGTCTCGGCAATGTCCGGCTTCTCGAATTCGGTTCCGCACCCGGTCAGTGCGGTCTCATAGTCGATCCAGCCCGTGGCTGCGCCCTCAAGTGCGACGAAGTGCTCGACGGTTTTGAGCTTGTGGCGGATGCCTTCCACGGCATCGATATGGTCGACGTGAGCGCACACCACTTTCGCGCCACAATGGCTGATGATGTAATCGAAATCGTCAGGAATCAGGCGATAGTTGATCGGCACCAGCACCGCGCCGATCTGCGGCACGGCGTAATAAGCTTCAAGATGCGCGTGTGTGTTCGGGGCGATATAGGCGACGCGGTCGCCCCTTTGAATCCCCATAGCCTGGAGGGCAGTAGACCAGCGATCACAGCGATCAAAGAACTGGGCGTATGTCAGCCGCAGATTTCCATCGACCACAGCTTCCCGGCCGGGATACAGCCGGCGGGCTCGCCGCGCAAATTCCATCGGCGTCAGTGGGGTTTCCATTGGACGTCGTCCTAAATGATCGGGCGACAAGCGTCGGCGTTCTCGGCAAAGTCGTTCATCCTAGACCAAATCTCGAGTGAGTCGTCTCGGCTTGGTTGGGCTGAGCAACGGAAAACCCAATTGTTGCCCCCAGACCCACAGCCGCAGGAAGTGTGGCCAACAGGAAACCCCGTGAAAGCGCCGAAGTCGCGTGCGTGAGCACATTCAATATGTTTGCTCCCCTTTCGGCAATCTGCCGTTGAAATCGGAGACCTCGTCATGTCCAGGTCGCCAGAATCCTACCCCCAATTAGGGATACCGGGAAGGCGCTGGGATGTCGGCTCCTGTGAAGGGTTTCGGACGCCGGCGCCACGAGATCGATCGCTGCATCGCCACGTGTTAGTCTACTATAGGCGACTTCTTAAAGGAGCATTCCGTGGATGGCGCCTCTATTCGCGAACAACTCGACCGAAGCATCCGCTCGCGGGGGCAATCTGCCCGCTTGTCTGTTTCTGGCACTTTTCGTGCATTTCTTAATGTGCAGGGAACGGCCGTTTTCGGTCCAAATGCGGAAGTTCCCAACTCACATTTTGCGGCGATTGTAGGTACAACTCGCACCTCTCAAGAGATTTTCTGGCAAGCGCCAATTAAGGCAGTTGTGGGCCTTGAAACTCGCTTCAGGAGATTCCCCCAGTCGCATATTTACGCCGACAAGACAGAAAAAGCGTTATCTCCCAGTGCCCAGATTTATCCCGGTTGGCCCGCCATCTCGGCGCAAAACTTCGAACGCCTCACGCGATGGCGAGCTGAACCATCGCGAAGTCTTCCTTTCTTGCGGCACCGGCAAGGCGTTCGTCGAGCGTTATGAACTGAAGCCGTGCTAGGCGCTGTTCGGCGGCTGTGAATGCAGCGGCCGATTGCGGCGCATCGGTGGTGCCGATCGAGTGAACCCAAACGAAGTGCCCCGCGCTCTCGCCGGGGATTTCGCTGGGTTCGATCTCGCGCCAGCCTTCGGCGTCATCTCGGGATCGCACCTCTCACGCACAGCACGCCGTCAGCTATTGCGGCTTGGCGCGTTTGGGACTTAAATCGTGGCACGCTAAGAGCGACGGAGGACGTCGATTGCGCTTTAAGTGGGAGGACTGACGAACATGTCACTGAGAATCAATTCCGAAGCGCCGAACTTCACGACGGAAACGACCCAGGGCACGATCAATTTCCATGATTGGATCGGTAGCGGCTGGGCAATCCTGTTTTCGCACCCGAAAGACTTCACGCCCGTCTGCACGACCGAGCTTGGCTACATGGCGCGTCTGAAGCCTGAATTCGACAAGCGCAACACCAAGGTCTTGGGCCTCAGCGTCGACCCCGTGGACAATCACAAGCGCTGGTCGAAGGACATCGAGGAAACCCAGGGCCACGCCGTGAATTATCCATTGATCGGCGACCCGCAGCTTAAGATCGCGAAGCTCTACGACATGCTTCCGGCTGAATCGGGCGAAACCTCGGAGGGCAGGACGGCGGCCGACAACGCAACGGTTCGGTCCGTCTTCATCATCGGCCCCGACAAGAAGGTCAAGGCCATGCTGACCTATCCGATGAGCAGCGGACGGAATTTCGACGAAGTACTGCGCCTGTTGGACTCCTGCCAGCTCACGGCAAAGCATCAAGTCGCCACCCCCGTCAACTGGAAGCAGGGCGAGGACGTGATCATTGTCCCGACAGTCTCCGACGAGCAGGCGAAACAGAAATATCCGAACGGCTGGAAGGCGCCGAAGCCTTACCTGCGGATCGTGCCGCAGCCGCGCTAGATCAACCGCCCTTCCTCACCGAGGGGTGCGATTGCGAGACGGGACCTTCAAGCTGTCGGTGTGCGATGACATCGACAGCTTTCTTCCCTTGTGCAAACTTCAGCTCACTCACTACCGCCGTCGACGATCTGATGGAGCGCCCGCCAGCGCAGCATTCCGCCAGGCAGGTTGGCGACCCGCTCGAAGCCCAGTCGCCTGAGCGTCAACGACGCCTGGGCGGATCGGCCGCCAGCACGGCACACGGTGACAACCGGCTTGTCGCGCGCTAGGGCGGGCGCACTCTCCGACAAGCCGCCAAGCGGCAGAAGCTTCGCACCCGGGATGTGTCCGAGTGGGCCCGAATATTCCTCGGGCTCGCGCACGTCGACGATCTGCACGTCGCTGAGATGCTCCTCGACCCAGTGAGGGTCGATCTCCCACACGCCGGCGAAGGTGAATGTCAACGGTCCCCAGGCGGGGCCCTCGGCGGACTCTGCCCCCTCCCTTCGGCCGCACTTCAGATTGGCCGGGACGGCGAGATCCATCAGTTTCGGATGGGGCAGCCCGAGATTGCGCATATAGCCGATGAAATCGTTTTCGCTGAGCTGCCCGCCAAGGCGTGGATTGAAACGCCGTTCCTCGCCTACGCTCGTGGCCATGAGCCCGCGATAGTCATGCGCCGGATAAAGAAGACAGGCCTCCGGCAGGGAGAAGATCTGGGCATGCACCGAGCGATACATGGCCCGCGGATCGCCCTCTTGGAAATCCGTCCGCCCGCAGCCGCGGATAAGCAGGCAGTCGCCCGTGAAAGCGATACTCTCGTTGTCCAACACATACGTAACACAGCCATTCGTATGCCCGGGCGTCGACCGGACCTCGAGAAATCGTTTGCCGAAGGCGACCCTCGCGCGGTCCTCGAGATAGCTGTCGGCCCCCTCCGCACCCGTGGCGGCGCCGAGTGCGATCTTGCTGCCAAGGCGCTTTTTGAGGGCCGACGCGCCGGTCACGTGGTCGGCGTGAATATGGGTCTCGACCGTGAAGCGTAGCGCGAGGCCCAGCTCTCGTATCAGCGCGCTGTCCCGCAGCACTTGCTCGAAAACCGGATCGATGAGAACGGCCTCGCTGCTCTCTCCGTCGCCCAGGAGATAGGAATAGGTGGAGGATTGCGGGTCGAAGAGCTGGCGGAATATCAGCAAGACGGGCCTCCAAATAAGAGCATGGAGCCAAGGTCTTCAACGCCGATCGGAACGCGCCGACACATTAGACCTCAGCATACCACGACAGCACCGCGCGATTGGATAAAGTTGGCGCACGCAGTGCCCCGTCCCCTCGGTAGGCGAGGGTTGGGGCGGGCTGGCGAGCTGTGGAGGCGTACCGTTGTCCGGCGATTTTGCGACCTCAGCCGCTCAGTCTCGCCCCATAAGTCTTGAGATACTTCATGCCGGTGTCGCACATGATCGTGACGACGGTCGCGTTCGGCCCCATGTCTTCGACCGATCGCAAGGCGGCGACGACATTGGCGCCCGTGGACGTTCCGGCAAAGAGCCCTTCCTCCCGGGCCAGACGAAGGGCCATGGCGGTGGCCTCCTCCGTCGACACCCGTTCGATTCGATCGGCGATCCCGTTCTGCCAGAGCGGGGCAACGAAGCCCACGCCGATCCCATCGATTTTGTGAGCACCCGGCGGGCCGCCGGAAAGCACCGGAGACTCCGCAGGCTCGACCGCGACGACCTCGATGTCATCGTTTTTGCGCCGCAAGACTTCGGCAATCCCCCGAAGGGATGCTGCAGTCCCGACACATTGGACAAAACCATCGATCCGCCCGCCGGTCTCGGACCAAATCTCCGTCGCCATTTTATTATAGGCCGCAAGCTGATCTTTATTATTGAGCTGATCGGTCCAGAAACCGCCCGTATCGGCTGTGACGATGCGTGCGGCTTCGATCATGTCGCGGGTCAGTTTTTCGGTCATGCGGCCGCTCTCGCTGCGCACGATCCGAAGCCTGGCCCCGAGGATTTTCATGTGATCGAGCTTTTCCTGCGTGAACGCATCGGACGTGACGATATGGAGCGGATATCCCTTGACCGCGCAGACGAGGGAGAGGGAGACGCCGGTACTCCCACCGGTATATTCGACGACGGACCCACCCGCCTTGAGCCGTCCGTCCGCCTCGGCGGCTTCGATCATGGCAAGCGCCATCCGATCCTTCATGCTGCCGGTCGGGTTTTCGCTTTCCTGCTTCAGCAGGATTCGAGCACCGTTGCGGGGCCGGATGTTGCGGAGTGCGAGCAACGACGTCCCGCCGATGCGATCGAGGATGTCCCGCGGCAAATCGTTCATGACGCCTGTCCCCTTTTACCCGCCTCGCCGATCCTGAGCGGAACCGCTTCCGAACCCCACACCTCGACCCTTGGAGGCCGATCGAAACCGTTTGGGCAAGATTGCCGGGCTCATAAAAATATTTCCATGTAAATACAATTTATGTATATACATATACAGATGACGTACCGGATGCAACGGCGAAAGACGCTTGGCACCGACGCGCGCAAGCTGGTCGAGGTTTGCGTCGGCTGGAACAGCCGTCTTGCGGCACGGCGCGTCACCCAGTTCCTGGATCGTGAGTTGGCGGGGTGCGGCTTGACCGTGGCGCAGCTCGGGCTGATGGCCCAGATCGCCGCCGCCGCCGACGATACGCTCGGCGCGCTCGCCAGGCGCGCCGGCCTCGAACAGTCGACGCTCTCGCGCAATCTGCGCGCGCTCGAAAGCGAGGGGCTCGTCGAGGTCGCCATGGTCGAGGCCGATTTGCGTCGTCGGGCCGTGTGGCTTACCGAGACGGGTGCGCGCCTGCTCGAAGCCGCGATCCCGGTCTGGCGTCAAGCCCACGTCAAGCTCACGACTCATCTCTCGCCCGCGCTCGCGCGGCGTTTGGCGGATCAGGCCGCTTCGCTCAGCGATTGAAGCAAGGCTAACTTCGGGAAGGCAGTCGAGGAAGGAACGGGATCACGGTCAGCGGCGCTCCAGTTCCGAGGGCGAGGCTGCCAAGGCGAAGATCGCGCTGAGCCACAGCATGGTAATCCACCAAATGTGCCATAGGTTATAGCTGATCAATGCGAGAACCGATGCGGTCGCGATCAAGGCAAGAATGAGGCCGTCTTCGGTCGGACCGCGCTTTCGACGGGCGATTCCGTTTGCCACAAAAAGCACCAGGCCGACCCCCAGCAACACACCTGGCAAGCCGAGATCGAGGCGAAGCTGCAAGGCCGCGTCATGGGGATGGAGGGGGAGCATCTCGCCGCCGGCCTCGCGAAGCTGATGCCCGCCCGGCATCCATCGAGAACTGTCGATGCCCCATCCCAGGATCGGTCTTTCATCGATCCGCTCGGCCACGAACTGCCAGATCGCGAATCGGTGGGCAAGAGAGCCTTCCTTGTTCTTGAAGACGGGCAGCGCCGTCGCGACACCGTCGAGCCGGTCCGAGCGAAGGACGAGCGGGGCTGCCACGATGCCAATGGCGAGGGCAGCGCCCATCGCCCAAGCAACGGTCTTGGGTGCTGCCCGGCCGACGAAGAACACGAGACCGCCAATGACAAAGGCGAGCTTCGTGGTCGTGCTTTTGCCTTGGAATATCACGACCAACGCCAAGGTGTAGATCGCCAATGCAGGCCATGCGCCGCGACGGCGGAGCACGATTCCAATTACGGGCCAGGAAAGCAAGGCGACGAACGACGTCGCCGTGTCGAACTCCACGATTGAGTTGACTGGCCGCTGCTTGCCGAGAAGGGGTACGAGAAAATCAAGGTTGCGCACGTAATCGAGCGCCCGCCCCTCGCTCAAAATCATGACCTCGAGGAGGGCAAGCCCGAGAAGAAATCCGATGACGAGTTTGCGCCGAAACGCCTCCCGCTCTTCTTCCCGCATCCCCGGTACCGCCGCCGAAAGGGTGAGCAATGCGGCGAATGTGCCGAAGAGCCAAGCCGCGAGCTTGAGCGAACTGAGCGGCTCGAGCGACCATATCGCACTCATACCCGCGAGAACCACGAGAAGGGCCAACAGGAGGACAAGCTGGAGCGGAAGCATGCGCCACGTCACCCTCCCGACGACCAGGACCGCGACCGCTGCGATCGCCATCACCGGCACGATGCTTGGCCAGGACACGATCTCGAGTGGAAGCACCACCAACGCAGCAACGCCTAATATGTCTCCGTTGGGGATATTTTTCAGGGATCTCATGGTCGGCAAATTAATCTCATTCGCACCGAGTTGACGATAAAATACATGCGCCCGTCGCCCATCGACGCTTGGCCGCACCCGAAGGAGCGATTTTCCAATCCCGAACACATTATTTTGAAGACGTTCCTTCTCGTGTCGTGGAATTGAATTTCCTAACAATTCGGTGGCAGCCGCGTTCGGGAACTTCAAATCCCAATACCACGCCAGCCACCCAGCCGCCGATAATGCGTATGTCATATCGTGCTATACCGTCGATCCATCGTAAGCGATGAAAAGGATCGTCGATGCGCGTGCTGCAGATCATGACCGGGGCCGACCACGGCGGCGCTGAGACGTTCTTCGTCGATTTGGTGACAGCGCTCAGCCGCACCGGTATCGAGCAGCGCGCTTTGATCAAGCGCCACCCTTCGCGTGCTCGCCAGCTTCGCGAACGCGGACTCGATCCCGTCGAATTGCCGTTCCGTCGCTGGTTCGACATCGACACGGCGAGAGCGCTTCGCCGGGAAATTGCGGCGTTCCGGCCGGACATCGTGCAGACCTGGATGAGTCGCGCCAGTCTTGCGACACCTTCGGGACCGTTTCTCCATGTCGGCTGGCTCGGCGGCTATTACGACATCAAGTACTTTCGGCGCTGCCATCAGTTGATAGGCGTTACGCGAGACATTGTCGCCCACGCCGTCAAGGCGGGCTGGCCGGAAGCGCGCGCGCATTACCTGCCGACGTTCGCATCCGACGCGCCCGAGCCAGCACTTCGCCGGAGCGAGCTGGACACGCCGGAAGACGCACCTCTAATCCTCGCACTCGGGCGGCTGCACGAGGACAAGGCGTTCGATATTTTGCTCCGCGCACTCGCCTCGGTGCCGCAGGCGTATCTCTGGCTCGCAGGCGAAGGGCCGCTCAGGGCGACGCTCGAAAAACAGATGCTGAAATTGAACCTGATGCCGCGGGTCCGCTTCCTCGGATGGCGCCCCGACCGTGCCGCGTTGCTGGCAAGCTGCGATTTCTGCGTGATGCCGTCGCGCGCCGAGCCCTTCGGCACCGTCATGATCGAAGCCTGGGCTTACCGAAAGCCGTTGATCGCGGCGGCGGCACTCGGACCGCGCGGCTTAATCAAGAACGGCGAGAACGGCCTCCTGGTTCCGGCCGATGACGTGCCGGCTTTAGCCGACGCGATCCGGCGGCTCATCGCAGAACCAGCACTTGCACGGCATATTGCGGAAGTCGGCCGCCGCCAGTATGAACTCGAATATACCGAGGCCATCGTGGTCGATCGTTACTTGGCATTTTATCGTCGCATCTGGGAGAAGCACCCCAAGCAAGCGGGGCGTGCGGCGAGGCTGTTGCCTTGATCGATCCAAAAAATGCTAAGCCAATGCGATTCTTACAAGAAAATGGCGGCCGATGGCGCGAATCTTTGTAGGTCCGCGGTATGGAACATGCTACGTTGCGCTTCCGCGATAGGACCGACTTCCAGAAGATGCGGCCGGATTGCCGCGGGGAAGTCTCCCCATGAAAGAACGCGATGATGGGGGAAAAGGCTGGGCCCGCCGTCGGCCGAGGTCTCGAATTGAGGCATACTCGGCGCCGCGGGAGCGGGCGTTTGGACAAGAGAGTGGTTGCGATTCCCGGTTCTCGATCGTTCCCTCGGCGTTTCGTCGATAGGCATGCGGTTCCGCACGGCGCGCTTTGGCGGGCGTGCAATTCGTGCCTTGCCCGGATCGGGGTGACTTTGTCCAGCGTCCCGGCTGAAACTCCCGACCATCGACCCTTGTTCAGCCAAGGCTGGTCGCGCGTGGCCGTTGAGGATTTCGCTGTATGTGTGGAATAGCGGGTGTGATGTTGCGCAACGGCGGCCGGGTGAAATCGGCCGTCCTCGACGCGCTCGAGGCCGCCATCGATCATCGCGGGCCGGACGGCAGCGGACGCCACGTCGCGGATGCGATCGGCCTTGTGAGCACGCGCCTTGCAATCATCGATCTGAAAACGGGAGACCAGCCATTAAGCGATTCCGACGGCGTGGTGCTCGTCGCCAATGGCGAGATTTACAACGATCTCGAGTTGCGCGCGAGGTTGCACAACGTGCCGTACCGGACGGGGTCCGATTGCGAGTCGCCGCTGCATTTGTATCGCGCACGGGGCCTCGACTTCGCAAAGGAACTTCGAGGCATGTACGCCATTGCGATTTACGATCCCTCCGACTCGAAATTGGTGCTCGCCCGCGATCCGTTCGGCATCAAGCCTCTCTACTACGTGGAAGCAGCCACGTACTTCGCCTTCGCATCCGAGCCGCAGGCGCTCATTGCCGCAGGCTTGGCGACGTGCGAGGTCAGGCGCCGCGCGCGCGCCGAGCTCTTCCAGCTCAGGTTCACGACCGGGTGCGAGACCATCTTTTCGAGCATAAAGCGCGTCCTTCCGGGCGAGACGCTGGTCGTTGTCGATGGCAAGATCGTCGAGCGGCAACGGCTCGATATGATACCGCAGGGGGCCCCGCGGGAAGTCGAGCGTTCCAAGGCCCTTGCCTCCCTCGGGGAGCTGCTTTCCGACAGCGTGATTCATCATTTGCGCTCGGATGTCCCCTATGGACTGTTTCTTTCGGGCGGGATCGATTCCTCGGTGCTTGCCGCCCTCATGAAGCGACATTCCGCGGGCCCCGTGGTCGCGATGACGGCGTGCTTTCCGGGCACCAGGGCTAACGACGAGCGTGCTGCCGCCGAGCGGGTCGCGCGCGCGATCGGTGCGGACCATCACGTTCTGGAAATGACCGAACGCGACTTTTGGATTACGGCCCCCCGCCTCGCCGCGGCACTGGACGATCCCACAACAGACCCGGCAGCCCTTCCCACCTTCGCGCTGAGCGAGCTGGCAAGGGGCTATCTCAAGGTCGTCATCAGTGGCGAGGGTGCGGACGAAATCTTCGGCGGCTACGCAAGGTACCGACGTGCGCGCTGGCTCTGGGGGTTGTTGGCGAGAAAACGCAATTTGAGCGGTATTTTCGATGGCGTGACGAAGACAAACGGCGCCTTCGAGGGGTGGCGCTCCGGCTTGGACGTTGTCGAAGCCGATGAATTCGCCGCAGATCGGACGCGCGTCCAATGCCTGCAGGCCGTCGACTGCGCCGAATGGCTGCCGAACGACCTGTTGGTCAAACTCGACCGATGCTTGATGGCGAATGGATTGGAGGGGCGGACCCCATTCCTCGACCCGATCGTCGCCGATTTCGCGTTCCGCCTGCCCGACAGGATGAAAGTGACGGCCAAGTTCGGCAAGTGGCTCTTGCGCGAATGGCTATCGTCGAACCTGCCGGCAGCCGAGCCCTTTGCGCGGAAAAAAGGATTCAATCCACCAGTCGGCGAATGGATCGCCGCCAAAAAAGACATTATCGAGCCCCTCGTGTCGTCCCAGCCGGGGATCGCGGAGTTCGTCGCGAAGGGCACTGTCGCACGCGTCTTCGCGGCGCCGGAAAAGCATGCGCAAGCGGCGTGGAGCCTCCTTTTCTATGCACTGTGGCACAGCCATCATATCGTCGAAGTGCCGAGCGAGGGCACGATCGAGGATGTCCTCGTCGCAGCGCAAGCCGCATGAGGCGGCAGTGCGACCAATGATCGAGGCATAGTTGATTAAATTCACCGTTGCACGGCGATGAAAGCCTATAGCCGATATATCTTCGGACAAATCCTCACGGGGATTCTGTTCATTGCCTTTTGCATGACGTGCGCCGTCTGGCTTACGCAATCGCTGCGTTATATCGAGCTGATCGTCAAGCACGGCATCTCGTTCGGCACCTTCCTTTATCTAACCGCGCTGCTATTGCCGAGCTTTCTCGTGATCGTATTACCGGTGGCGCTTTTCGGCGCCATCCTCTTCACCTACAACAAATTATGGATGGACCGCGAACTCGTGATCTTGCGCGCGGTCGGGGTGAGCCCCGAGGCGCTGGCGCTGCCAGCACTCGCTCTATCGGTGCTTGTCATGCTGGCGGGTTATGCGCTCAATCTCTATCTCCTGCCGACATCCTATCGGGCATTTTCGCATCTCATGTTTTCGATCAGCAACGAGTTCTCCGCCGTCATGCTGCAGGAAGGCAAATTCAACGTCATGTCCGACAAGCTCACGATATACGTGCGTGAGCGTCAGCCGGACGGCATCCTGGTCGGCCTCATCATTTACGACACCCGCGACAAGGACAAGCCGATCACGCTGATCGCGGAAAGTGGCGCACTTTTCCAAGCAAGCGATGGCGAGCGCGCGGTGCTGACGAACGGCAGCCGCCAGCAGATCGATCGCGATGGAAAATTGTCGATTCTCTATTTCGATAAATACACGGCGGACTTCAACCTGGCCAAGGCAGTCGAGGCGACTTGGCCTCGCCCCGAGGAACGATATCTCGGCGACCTGCTTCACCCGAACCCCAACGATCCGAACGATCGTAACAACTTCGATCGGCTGATCGCCGAAGGGCATCAACGCCTGGTGACCCCCTTCTATGCGATTGTCTACACGCTTATCGCGCTTTCCGCATTGCTGTCGGGCGATTTCAACCGGCAGGGGCAGGCCAAAAGAGTGCTCGCAGCCGTCTTTTGCGTGCTGGTGCTCGAAGCCAGCTCGATTGGCTTTTTGAACATGGCTGGAAAGACCGCCGCACTCTTACCGCTCGTCTATCTCAATTGTCTCGTACCGCTCGTGCTCGCGTTCCTTTACCTTGTTCGGCCGCCGCGAAAGCGCACACCCCGATTTCCCGAATCGGGCGATGATCTGGCCGAACAGGGCAGTGCCGCCCCGTAATCGGGTTTAAGAGAACGACCGTTTGTGACTTCGCTTTAGCGACTGGGCAAGGGTACCAGTGCCGCCGAGTCCTGCGAAGCTGAAGCGCCGACGCCCGCGTTCAATATGGAAAGTATCGAGAGAGCCGTCGTCACGTCGAGACCGAGTGTGTCGAGACGCACTTGGCGACGCAGCCAACTCTTTCGTCGCTTTGCGGGAACCTGCTCGACGCTTCGACGCGGCGGCGCGAGCGGAAGCTGGAAATTCCCGTCAGCTTGAGCCACGGCGCCGAATTCGGCCCAGAATCCATCATAGTCCGCCCGAATGTGCCGCCACCGCCGCCCCCTGATCTGCGACACATGATTGCGCTTGCAAGTGGCGACGATGGCGTCCGCCCTCAACCAACGGGCAAAAGCGCAAGCCGTTTCGAGCACCGCGTGCTTTGGCCGAAGCCCATCGAGGCTGCGCGTGGCCTCCTTGACTTCCGTTTTCCCAATCGGTGGTGCTGGGCCCTGCAGGCCGTTAACGAAAAGCGTGAGTTGTCCCGAGCATTTGACGCCGATATTCACCGCGAGAGTGGCGAGTGGATCTTTCATCAGGTCGTCGACGAGCAAGATCGCCAACTCGCCCTGTTGGTGGAAGTGCCGGTCGCGGCTGATTGCGATCAGGTATCGCCGGCCTGCGTCGCGCCCGTCGAGGTAAGCGAGCGGAAGCCTCTCGCCCGCGATGATTGCCGCGAGGATGGCGTACGGCAGCGCTGCCTCCAATGCGCCGTAATGATCGATCAAGAGGGACACTCGCTGTGCCGTACTGAGGCCGCGGCGCGCATAGGGGCGATGGATTTTTTCAACTAGGTCCTTCTTTACGTTACCCGGCGCCTGAGCGAGAAGGGAGTTTTCGACGAAGAGCAGCCAACGCAACGTGTCGCGCCACTGCAATGCGGCTCGCACGATGAACTTCAGCACGCGGAGGTTCGAACCGCTGCCGAAGTAGCGTCCCGGTTGATGAAATGCGTGGATCAGCCGCGCATATTTAACGACGATGCACCACTTCCTAAGCATGCTATGAAACAACTCGGCCGACCCTCGACGTAAGTATAATGTAATGTTTTCAACAACCTACACCGAGATTACCGAATGGAGCGGTGATTGCAAGGTGCACCGGAGATCGGAATCGAGAAAAGTGAGTCAACCCTGTTCGAATTAGAAAAACAAAATATTCAGATTCCTAATTTGAACGAGAAAGGCGCTCCCGCCGCTTCGTCGAGCACCCAATGTCACGCCTCCGGCCGGCGCGGCGAGGCCGGGCGAGGGGGCGTTATGTCAGTGGATTGCTGTATCTATGCCACAGATGGCGCGATCGGCCTTTGGTGTGATTTTTTGCCTGTCGGCGCGAGCTGCAAGAGATTTGATACGGGCATTGCGGTGTGCGTGTGACTGACAAATAACATGTCAGACTGGCTCGACGCCGCATGGATTTGCCATCGCCGACGAAGCCGCATCGGGTCCGACAATCTTGCCGCACGCAAGGAAGCTGCCCGGCCCACCTGTCGCCTTCAATGATTCGCCGCGGAGAGTTCTCCTGCGTCGCTCGGGCGAACCAAGCTGGCGAAATAGACAAGGCAACTCAGGAGCACGATGCAAAAGCTCGCCGGCACATCCAAGTAATAGGCAAGTGCTATGCCGAACCAGGTCTCGAGGAGTGCCAGGATCATCGCGAGGCCGACGCCCCGATGGACGCGCGTGGTCAGTTGCAGCGACGCGGCGGCGGGACCGACCATGAGTGCGAAAACGAGCAAAACGCCCACCACCTGCGCCGCTTCCGCTACCGCCACGGCGACGATTGCCAGAAAAAGCACGGAAACGAGACGTAGCGGCACGCCTTTAGCTGCGGCCAATTCGGGCTCGAGAGTCGCGAACAGGAGCGGGCGCGAGATCGCGCCCAGTGCAAGAAGGCAAACACCTCCGAGTGCGAGCAAATCCCACACGGTATCGATGCTGACGCCAAGCACATTGCCGAAGAGGAGTGCTGTCGCTTGGGTCGCGTGGGTCGTGTAGAGGTAAAGGAAAAGTATTCCGAGCCCGAGTGCGAGGGAGAGGATGACGCCGACCGCGACGTCGCGCCCGCGTATGCGTTCACCGAGAAAGCCCATTGCGATCCCGGCCGCAAGGGTGAAGGCGAGGAGGCCCCAGAGCGCGCTGACGCCGATCAGGATAGCACCCGTGGCTCCCGCGAAACCGACGTGCGACAGCGCGTGGCCGGCGAATGTCAGGTTTCGCAACACCAGGAAATAACCGACCGCCCCTGCGACGATCGCCACGATGGCGCCGGCTGCGAAGGCCGTGCGCATGAAGTCGTATTCAAGCATCGTGGAGATGCGGGTGCGATTCGATGGGGCCGTGCGCCGAAACGACGAGGATTCGGCCCTGCAAATGGAACACATCGATGGAAGTGCGATAAAGACGGGAAAGCACTTCGCTCGTGATGACCTCGTCGACCGTGCCCAGGGCGGCCTGCCCGTGGCCGAGATAAAGGACACGGTCCATGAAGCCGAGCAACGGATTGATATCGTGCGCGGTGAAAAGCACCGTGATGCCGAGATCCCGCTGGATTTGCTTGACCAGCGCCACCGCGGCCTGCTGGAAGTGCGGATCGAGGCTGATCAACGGCTCATCGAGCAGAAGCATCTTGGGCCTTCCGAGGAGCGCCTGCGCGAGCAGCAGGCGCTGAAGCTCTCCTCCCGAAAGCCGGTAAAGCGGGCGGCGGGCGAGGGTGCTGGCGTCCACCAAACCGATCGCGCGCGCCACCTCGGCTCTGCCGGTGCTGCCCAATATCGGAAGGCCCCACCGCTCTCCGTGGAGCGCACTGGCCACGAAGTCCCATCCGAGGAGACGAAGGTCAGCGACCTGCGCGCGCTGTTGCGGCAAGTAGCCAGCACCCCGGTTGCCACGCGAGGGGTGCTCGCCGAAAACCCGCAGGGCGCCAGCCTTGGGACGGAGAAGACCGAGGATCGCTTGCAAGAGCGTCGTCTTGCCAGCGCCGTTCGGGCCGAAAATTCCGATGAACTCCCCCGGCCGAATGCTGAAGCTGACGTCCGAAAGGATTGTCCGCCCGTCCCGCGCAAGCGTTACACCGGCCAGCTCGATCGCGGCGGTCCCTAGCGGTTTGCCAGCGCCTGGTCCAGCGCCGTGAGCTGCGACAGCATCCATTCCTGGTACCTTTTCCCCTCGGGCTCCGTTTCCGTGACGCCGACGACCGGCACCTTGCTATCGTTTGCGAGCATGCGCATCCGCTCGGTCAGCGGCTCGCTCGTCTGGCTGTTATATAGGAGAACCTTGACCGCCCGCGTCTTCAAATCTTTTTCGAAGGCCGCGATTTGCGAGGCACTCGGCTCCGTGTCGTTCATGACCGCGAGCTGGAAGCGGTCGTTGCGCATTTTAAGGCCAAGCGCGGTTGCCATATAGCCGAATACGGGCTCCGTCGCGGTAACCGGCGTTCCCGCATATTTCGTCCGAAGCTCCGCCACCTTGTCGGTAAGCGGCTTCAGCGACGCCTCGAATGCGGCAAGATTCACCGCATAGTCCGCCTTGTGCGCCGGGTCGAGCTTCACGAGCGTCGCCGCCAACGCCTTCGCGTAAGCCGGCATCGTCGGCGGATCGTACCAGATGTGCGGATTGTCGCCGGCCTTGCGACCCACCAGCTTTGCGACTTCGATCACTTCGCGCGACGGCGATTTCGATGCGGACAGCAGCTTGACCGCCCACGGATCGTAATCGGCACCGTTATATATGACGAGTTGCGCATCGGCGAGGAGCCGTGCCGTCGAGGTGCTCGCTTCGAACTCATGCGGGTCTTGCTCGGGATTGGTCAGGATGCTGCTGACAGCCACGTTGGCGCCGCCGATCTGTTCCGCGACGTCGCCGTAGAAATTCTCCGCGGCCACGATTTTGCGGGGCTCGGCATGCGCCGCCGTAATTGCCACCAAAGCGCTCGCCAGAGCGCCGAAAATGAGATTACGCATCTGCTTCTCCCTGTAATTCCTTTGCAAGACCCGAACCGATTTGGAGCAGACCGGCCTAGTGTGGTGGACCAGCTGTGGCGAATTCCGGGTTCGCCACACTAGGTCATCGTCTTGATGCTTGGGGTCCGGCGCATCCGCTTCTTGTTATGTTATTACATAACACGCCTTTTGTGGCAACCGCCCAAAAACCCGGGCGGCGGCTCATCCACGGATGGATACCGCGCGATTACTGGACCGATGGCTCCCGATGTCCGTTAGCGCCGACGCTTCTTGCCCTGGCGCCACCGCGTGCGCTTGGCGATCCAACGAGGTTGATCGCAAATATGGCCCAGAAACTCGATGACCGTATGCACGCCGAGATAAGACGTGATGCCGGTACCGACATCGAGTTGGGGATTGACCTCCACGAAGTCGAAGCCGATGACGTCTGCGCGTTTGGCGATCGCCTTGAGCGTGTCGCGAAGTTCGCTATAGGTCATGCCGTTTGGTTCGGCCGAGACGCAGCCCGGCACCAGCGATATGTCCATGACATCGACATCGATGCTGACATAACACGGTGCGTTCGCCGGGACGATTTCGGCAATGCCGTTGGGCTTGAGGCGGTGGAATTGCGACATCGTGATCACGCGATTACCGTCGCGGATGGAGTCACCCGAGTATTCCCGACCTTCGCGCAAGCTCCGGATTCCGACCTGGGTCAGGCTCAGGACATGCTTCATCGGGCTGATGTGGCGGAAGGGGTGCTGGTTGGTGAATCGGAGGTCATGGATGAACGGCGCATAATCCGTGTGCGCGTCGAAATGGACGACGTGAAGTGGGGTGTCGAATGCCCGCACGACCGGATAGGTGATCGAGTGGTCGCCCCCAAGCACGACCGGCATGGCGCCACGGTCGAGGATCCTCCTGGTCATGTCGGTGACGATCTCGAAGGTCTTCTCGACGTTCGTCGGCAGGATATCGGCATCGCCGGTATCCGCGATCAGGCCGTTGGCCATCTCGTATTCGAGGTATTGCTTGTCCGTTTCCGGGTCGTAGAAGCCCTTGTTGGCGCTGCCGAAGCGAAGCGAATGCTCCCTGAGTGCGCGCGGCCCCATGCGGGAGCCGGCCAGAAACGGCGACCCTTCGTCGAAGGGAACGCCCATGATCGCAATCGCCGCATCGAGGGCGTCGAGATCCGTGCAGATACTCGAGCGCAGGAACGAGGGAATGCCGACGAACGGCCGGTCAACCCGGTGTTTTGGTGAATAGCCGCCCGTGGCGGCGGTAATCCTCTTCCCTCCACGCTTCGCCATGATGCGAATGCTCCCTTTTCGAACCGGGGCTCCCGGATATCGGCCCAATCGGCGGAATGTTAAGTACTTTCCAAGGCCTGTGGAAGGGCATGGCGAGGCCCGTCGTGCAGTCTCCTGTTACAAAAACTCAATCATGACCTGACAAAGATTTGTTTGTCATCCGCCCGGAGGAGTCGCATTTGAATCCCCACGAGGATTTGAACGGGGACGGATTTTGGCGAGGACCCAACCATGAGCCGACAAAGCGTTGCCCTGGCTGACCGTGCGGATGTCGAGAGTGAGCCGGCGTACGTCGAGGCCGATTTGAATTACATCGTGCCGATGACCGAGAAACCGCGCAGCTACACCTACGAGCCCCCACCGGGTATCGCGCGAATGAACGCGACCTATGAGCCTCACCGCGTGCGAATCCGCAACGCGCGTCTTTTAGCGTCCGACACGTCCCTCGACCGGGAGGGTTTTCGGCTTGTGCGGCACCATAGTGCCGTCCGGGACTTCGACAGCGAAGACGAATTGAAGCGCGTCTACTACCCGGAGGCCGAGCGTGTCGTCGCGGAGGCGACCGGGGCCAACCGCGTCATCGTGTTCGACCACACGATCCGCCGGCGCGTACCCGGGGTCGCGGATCGCACCGCGCACGAACCGCGTCAGCCCGTGCCTCGCGTGCACAACGACTATACGGAAAAGTCCGGGCCCCAGCGTGTGCGCGACCTCATGGGTCCGGAGGCCGAGAAGCTTCTTCGCGGTCGCTACTCGGTCGTGAACCTCTGGAGGCCCATACGCGGCCCATTGCGCGACGCACCCCTTGCCATCTGTGACGCACGCAGCATTCCGTTCGAGGATTTCGTGCCGTCCGACCTCATCTACAGGGACCGGACGGGCGAAACCTATGCCGTCCGATACAATGCCTCCCACCGGTGGTTCTACGCACCTGCGATGGAAGTGGACGAGGCGTTCCTCATAAAGTGCTTCGACTCCGCAAAAGACGGGCGGGCGCGATTCTCGCCACACTCGGCCTTCGAGGACCCGACCGCACCTGCCGGCGTTCTGCCGCGCGAGAGCATTGAGATCAGGACGCTCATCTTTTATCCCGATTGAAGCCGTCGGCGTGCTTCGGGATCGGGATCGCGCGGCCAGAGGGTAGTGCCCGATCCCGTCATAAGCGGGCCGAAACCCCGGACCCTGGGTCCGGGGCGGCCCAGGCGTGCGGGCCTATAGTGCCTTGAAGATCGCGAGCACGAGGACGACCTGTGCCGCAAAACCGGCGGCGAAGCTCAAGGTGCGCAGCACCGGAATACCCGCGGTGTAGATCACGTAGTGCGCCAGGCGCGCCCAGAAATAGACGGCACACGCGCCGACGGTCCAATCGTTCGAGATGCCGAGGGCGTGGGCCGTCAAGACCAGTGGTGCAAACAGCACGAGGTTCTCGACCGCATTGGCATGGGCGCGCATCTGCCGCTCGGCCCAGTTGGACAAGGGCGGCGCATCGGGTCTCGGATTGTCCAGCGTAGGCCAGAGACCCCTGACCGCCATCCGGTTCAGAACATAGAGGACCCAGAAGAGCCCTGTCATCGCGACGGTCAACGTCAGCCAGAAGAGTTCCATAGGCATTTGCCCGGCTCCTTTTCGTTTGAATGCTAAATTAGTTCCTTAGTAGGGATAGCTCTTGTCTTTTGCGGTCGACACAATAGAGGAGCGCACCCGTTCTTGAAAGCGGTGCGCACAAATATACCGCTGGTGACGTCTCGTCGACGTCCTCAAC
>Ga0187766_10000051_pt1 | contig 52897 bp, 43 predicted proteins | sample 0216_QUI02_MP05__4_FD_132971 | JGI IMG/M metagenome (GOLD analysis project Ga0187766, IMG submission 132971) | Tropical peat soil microbial communities from peatlands in Department of Meta, Colombia - 0216_QUI02_MP05_20_MG | ecosystem: Environmental > Terrestrial > Soil > Wetlands > Peat ... | reverse complement strand
GGGACCGGGAGAAGATCGCCCACGGCAACGCCGAACGCATCCTGCGCATCTGAATCGCTTCAGTCCGCGCCAGAACGACAGCGAAAAGGAATACCACTGGCACCCAAGAAACTTCTCGGCGGAGGTTTACGATGGCCGAGAATCTGACGGTCACCGCATGGGATACGGCGCGATCCAGTTGGCCGGTCCGCATGTGTTCGGTCCGCCGGCCGACCGCGACGCCCCGATGGCTCCCCTCGATTAATTGACCAGTCGCTGATCAGGTCCTGGCGGATTTGTCAAAGTCTGCCACCAGCCGGCCCCGCACGTATTCGGCTACGCACAAGCCATCCCAGACGGTGGTCAGGGAACCCATAGCCATCGGCATAGCGGATACGCCAGCGGTGTGACGACGGTCACGCCGGGCGATGGGTGACGTATGGCGGGCGGATCGTTGCACATCGCAGTTGCATCATAAGACGAAAGGTCCAGTGATCGGACAAGGTGGATGCCTGCGGGTCGTGTTAAGTCGCGGCGCTATCGGCCACAACGGTCCATGGCGCACCCGCCCTGGCCTTGACCAAGCGCCCAAGTCGCCACCGGCTTCAGTAACTGATCGTTATGTATCGTGGTTTATACGCCCGACGCCAAAGGACCACGCGCAACCGAGAGGTGTGGCAAATGCCGAACTTGCCTCCCATAGTTCTCGATGGCGATGTCGATCCCGCAGACCGAGCAAGCGCTATTGACTTCATCAACCGTGTCAACTGGCTGTTCGACGCCTGGGATATCGACGCGATGGTCGAGGCGTTCCTACCGGATAGCGTGACGTATCACACCCATGGCATCAATCGTGGCCGGGCGGAAATGCGGCGCTTCTTCCAAGAGGCATACCCCTATATTGTCCCTGGGGTTAGCCGACACGCGACCAACCCAATCGTCGATCGTGACGGCGAGGGGGTAATCGTCCGCTACCACAACCTTCTCGTCCGCTATGCTTCACCGGAGGTTGCCTCCCACCAGATATTTGAGAGCCCCCGCGATCTGCCCGCGATCTGGGTGTACTCCGCTATGACGGACCGCCTGCGTCGGACCGACAGAGGGTGGCGAATCTTGGAACGCCACGTCGGAGCGACAACGATGAACGACCGCGTACGCCCCATAACTTCCGACCCCGCCAATTTCGACCCTTGCCTGCCCCGGGCAATAGCACGATGACCTCCCTGGTGTTCTCCGACGCGCGCCACGTCCTCGTCGCCACCGCCGGTGAAGCCAAAGTCGTTGCGGCGATCCCGCGAAATCCCGATCCGCACGACCGCCAGATCTGTCTGCTATTCGGCGCCGCGGAACTCAACTAAACGAAATCGCAGCGGAAGTCCAACACTCACTGAGCATTCCGGTAACGGCTGCGGCCGCCGGCCACCTTACGCGGTGGATTCGCAGCGCGAGACCGGCTGTCTCGAGGCGGCACCATGTTTGGATCGGTGGCGCCCTTGGTCGGCACCATACGGACCTTGTCGCCGGGAACCCGACGGCCCGTTCTGGTGTTGACGATGCGCAGTTCGACGGGATCGCCATTCGGGTCGCTCGGCCGCATAGGTGGGTGTTCTGCCGTAGCACCCCACTTGTCGCCCCAGGCCACCATGGCCAACAAAACAGGTTGCAGGTCGCGCCCCTTCTCGGTGAGCCGGTATTCGAATCGGTTCCCCGACTCGCCGTAAGGCACACGGGTCACCACGCCGTGGTCGCACAGCCAGTTCAGCCGATCGGTGAGGGTGTTCCGGGCGATGCCGAGTCGCCGCTGAATATCGTCGAAGCGAGTGACGCCGGAAAACATGTCGCGCACGATCAACAGCGACCACCAATCGCCGACCACTTCGAGAGTCTGGGCAACCGAGCAGTTCAGCTGTTCAAACGACGCGCGCCGCATAATTCGAGGTTAGCCGACGGTCATCCAAATCATCTAGTAATGCAACTCACGGAGCGTGGCCAAGGCCCCCGGGTGGCAGAAGTTTTTAGCTGCTGTCGCAACCCCCACGGCGAGGGAGCCGTTGTTTCGGCAGATGACCTCCTGAGCGGAACATCCCGCCAAGTCGCAGGTGGCGCTTGCAATAGAATGCTCCGCTCGGGAGCCCGTTCACGCAGACTAGAGCGAGGCAGACACGGAAGTAGTGAGGCAGTCCATTGAATGTGGCAGCTAAGGCCATAGGCAAACTAGTGAACCCGGGGCAGATTTCCGATCCGGACAAGTTGCGCAGCACCATTTTCGGCAAGGTCGTGCTGGTGACCGGGGCGTCCTACGGCGTGGGCGAGGCGACCGCCCGCAAGCTGGCCGCGGCGGGAGCGACCGCGCTGGTTGTCGCCCGCTCGGCGGACAGGCTCGATGATCTGGTGGCATCGATCAACGCCGGCGGGGGACGAGCGGTTGCCTACCCAACCGATCTGACCGACGAAGCCGCCGTCAATGCCCTTGCGAAGCAAATTACCGAGGAGCACGGTCCGCTGGACATCGTGGTGAGCAATGCCGGCAAGTCGCTGCGCCGCTCGCTGCATCACCAGTACGACCGCCCGCATGATTTTGAACGCACGATCGACATCAACTACCTGGGGCCGATCCGGCTGCTGCTGGGTGTGCTTCCGGCCATGCGCGCGCAGGGCCACGGGCACATCGTCAACGTTTCGAGTGTCGGTGTGCGCGTCCCGCCGGGCCCGCAGTGGGGCGCCTATCAGGCATCCAAGGGGGCGTTCGACCGCTGGCTGCGCAGTGTCGCACCGGAGTTGCATGCCGACGGGGTGGAGGTTACCTCGGTGTATTTCGCGCTGGTCCGCACGCGGATGATCGAGCCCACCCCGATCCTGCGCAAACTGCCGGGGCTGTATCCCGAACAGGCTGCCGACGTCGTCGCGAAAGCGATCATTGAACGGCCGCGCACTATCGCGCCGCCCTGGGTGGGGCCCGTCGAACTGGCCTCGGTGCTGCTGGCCGGGCCCGCCGATCGTGCGGCACGGCTGTGGTATCGCCGGTACTTCTCCGATTCCGATAACCGCAAGGGTCGGTGATGACCGAGCGTGTGGCGACCACCGCGGCTCGGGCGCTGCTGCGCTCGGGACTGCTCGGTCCGCCCGGCCCGGCTGCGGTGTTACGGCTACTTCGCGAGCTGCGCCGAGGTGGCACGAATCCCGCCACTCTGCTGGCAGTCGCGGCGGCGCGGTGGCCGAACCGGGCCGCGATGATCGACGACGACGGCATCCTCAGCTACCACGAGCTGCAGTCGGAGACCGAATCACTTGCTCGTCAGCTCACCCGCGAAGGCGTCGAACCGGGGCAGGCGGTCGGAATCTTGTGCCGCAATGGACGCGGCTTTGTCGAGGCGGTGTTCGCCGCGGCCTTGGTGGGTGCTGACGTCGTGCTGGTCAATACGGATTTCCGCATCGATGCGCTCGCTGCCGCGTTGAGCGCATATCGAGTCAAGACGATGGTCTCTGACCAGGAATTCGCCGATCGGGTGCATGCCGCCGATGCATCGGTCATGGTTATCGACCCGGCGACGGTCAAGACAGACGACGGTGATCCGCGGCCCAAGGTGGCGGCGTCCGGCCGGATCGTTCTCCTCACGTCGGGCACCACAGGCAAACCCAAAGGCGTGCCCCGCGCCCCCCGTATGCGTTCGGCGGTGGGCGTCTGGGTGACGATCCTGGATCGCACCGGGCTGCGCACCGGGTCGCGGATCTCGGTGGCGATGCCGATGTTTCACGGGTTGGGGCTGGGCATGCTGATGTTGGCGGTGGGCCTCGGCGGCACGGTACTCACTCATCGCCACTTCGACGCCAAGGCCGCGCTCGCGCAGGCGTCGCTGCATCGCGCCGACGCGTTTACCGCGGTGCCGGTCGTACTGGCGCGCATCCTCGACCTGCCCCACGCCGTTCGGGCGCGAAACCCGGTGCCGTCACTGCGTGTGGTGATGTCCAGCGGCGACCGACTCGATCCCAGTCTCGCCCAACGGTTCATGGATGCCTACGGCGACATTCTTTACAACGGCTACGGCTCCACCGAGGTCGGCATCGGCGCGCTGGCAACACCAGCCGACCTGCGCGCTGCCCCGGAAACGGTGGGAAAGCCGGTCGCCGGCTGCCCAGTGCGCATCTTCGACGGAAACGACAAGCCTGTTGGGCCACGCATCACCGGACGCGTGTTCGTGGGCGGCGAGCTGGCGTCTGAGGGGTATACCGGTGGAGGTGCCAAGGCCGTCATCGACAACATGACCAGCACCGGCGATATGGGCTATCTCGACGAAGCAGGGCGGCTCTTCATCGTTGGTCGTGAAGACGACATGATCATCTCCGGCGGTGAAAACGTTTATCCACGCGCGGTCGAAAACGCACTCGCCGAACACCCCGACGTCGCCGAGAACGCGGTCATCGGGGTCCCAGATGAGCGGTTCGGTCATCGACTGGCCGCGTACATTGTCCTGCGGCCCGACAGCAACATCGAGGAGACGGCGGTGCGGGAGTATTTGAAGGACAGAGTTTCTCGCTTCGAACAGCCAAGGGATATCCACATCGTCAGCAGCCTCCCACGCAACCCCGCTGGCAAGGTCCTGCGGAAAGAACTACCGACCTAAGCACGTCCGTTCCCTCGTGGCGGAATCTCACGCCTGATCGGATGGTGGGACACCCACAGTTTTGGCCAACCAGTTGGGCGCGAGCACCGAGAGGGTGGTGGCCGTTGCCGTAGCAGCGCCCACACCCGACCAGGCGACCGGCCCCAGCGGCGTACAACCGAAGAAGTGGCTGATGCCTGGGGTTTGGACGATGGCGACCAAGACCGCCGCGCTGCCCAGCGCAGTCGCTATGACGAGCGGGCTGTGCCGCCGAGTCAGTAGCGTCTGCGCCAGCTGTGTCGTCACCAAAGCGGTCAAGCCCATTGTCGACGTGCGTCTTTCGGTGCCGGGCGTCCAACGCCCGATGGCCCAGGCTGCGGTTGCGCCAGCGGCCGTGACGGCGCCGCGGGTGACGATCTCGCGCATCAGCGGCGTGTCGAGCGAAGGCGCCGACCCAGTCAGTACCGCGTGCTGATGTGCACGTTGGGCCTCTTCGGCCTCTTGGTCGGTTCGATCCGCTGTCTCCTCGGGTTGTGGATGCTGCGGGGTGATTGCAACCGCAAGCGCGGGAAACATATCGGTGAGCATGTTCACCAAGAGCAGTTGCCGGGTCCCTATCGGTGCCCGCCCGGTGCCGAACGCGGTCCCGATGATGGTGAAGAGCACTTCGCCGACATTGCCGCCAACCAGGATCGTCACCGCGTCGCGCACAGCGCTCCACATACCGCGGCCCTCGATCAACGCGTCGATCAACACGCCCAGATCATCCTCTGTCAAGACGATGTCGGCGGCCAAGCGGGCGGCCGACGAACCGCGACCGCTCACCCCTATGCCCACGTCGGCCATCCGGATCGCGGCGGCGTCGTTGGCGCCGTCGCCGACCATCGCAGTCACTTGCCCGCAGCGTTGCAGCGCCGCGACAATCTGCACCTTTTGTTCCGGGCTGACGCGGGCGAAGACCTGCACGTCGGCGACGAGTTTGGCGCGGGCTTCCTCGTCGAGAGCGGCGAGTTCGGCTCCGGTTACCTCCCGCGCATCCGACGGCAGGCCCAACTGACGGGCGATCGCCCGTGCGGTTACCGGATGATCGCCAGTGATCAGCACTACCCTGCGCCCGACATCCAGCAGCACTTCAATAAGCGGCCGCGACGATGGTCGTGCGGTGTCTGCTAAACCGACATAGCCGATCAACTCGAGGTCCCACGCGGCCGCATCGACCGCATCGGCATCGGTGTCGGAATCGTCGGTGGTCCCCCGATCCCAGCGGCGCTGCGCCACCGCCAGCACGCGCAAGCCTTGCTCGGCGAGGCTGTGTACCAAAGACTCTGCATGGTCGTGGTCGGTACTCGGATCGGCGAACCGGCAGCGCGGCAGAACCTTCTCGGGAGCACCCTTGAGCATCAGCATCGGCCCTGTTGTGTCCGTGCTCACTGTGCCTATAGCGGCGGAGTAGCCACGACTGGACTCGAAAGGTACCTCCGCGAGCACAGTCCACTCTGAAACACTTTGGCTCGTAAGTGAATCCGCCGCCGTGAGGATAGCCTCGTCGGTGGCATGCGCGTGCCCCTGCCCGTTATGGGGCTGGGTGCAGGCGCGAGCGGCGGCCCGCAGCACCTCGGCCGCCCGCGGATCGGCGGCGTGGGGGAATGGACCTTGTGGCTTGGTCGTGGCCGGCGCGCCACAAACGACACGCAGACGGTTCTCGGTGAGCGTGCCGGTCTTGTCGAAACATACCGTCTGGACCCGGCCCAGGGCTTCGATGGCGCGTGGCGTGCGGACCAGCGCTCCACGCCGCGACAAACGCTGGGCAGCGGCAAGCTGGGCGAGGGTGGCCACCAACGGCAGGCCCTCGGGGACAGCGGCCACCGCAATGGCGACGCCGTCGGCGACCGCTTGACGCAGCGACCCTCGGTGCAGCAACGCCAAACCGGTCACCGCGGCTCCACCGGCAAGCGTCATTGGAAGGACCTTGCCGGTCAACTCCCGCAACCGTGCCTGCACTCCAGCCGCCGATTCGACATCGGCGATCGCCGAAATCGCGCGGTGCGCAGCGGTGCCGGCACCGGTGGCCACGACGATCGCCCGAGCGTGCCCTGCGACGATTGTGCTGCCCTCGAACAGCATGCTGGCCCGGTCCGCATCGGTGACAGCGACGGGCTCCACCTGCTTGTCCACCGGCAGCGACTCACCGGTGAGGAAGGACTCGTCGACCTCGAGATCCTCGGCCACCAATAGGCGTGCATCGGCCGGCACCACGTCCGGAGCGGCCAGGTCGATGACGTCGCCCGGACGCAGTGAACTCGCGGTCACCGTAACCGTGCGTTCGGTGTGTCGGGCGGCGTCTAGCCGGCGTCGTGTCGTCGTCATCGCCGGAACAACGACGCGGCGCGCGAGTTTTTCCTGTTCGGCGAACAGCTCGGCGACCGCCGCTTCGGCCCGCAACCGTTGCACCCCGCCGGTTACCGCATTGGCCGTCATCACGCCCGCGACCAGAAGCGCGTCGACATTGCTGCCGACAATCGCCGACGCCGCCGCTCCTACTGCCAGGATCGGCGTCAGTGGATCGCGGAGCTCGGCCCGCGTCAGGGCCAGCAGCTGCCCTACACGACTTGTCGGTCCCCGCAGTGGCGCCACCAGTGGGTGATAGGAGAGATCGTCGAGAACGCGTCGCCATGCCGGCGCGCCGGGCTCGACGGGCAAGGGTCGCGTACGGCTGGTCAGCCGCGAATAGACGATCTCCGGGTCCAGAGCGTGCCAGGCGGTCAGCGGTTGCGGGGTGGGATCGGGTTGCCGCAGCACCTTGCTGGCCGAATAAGCTCCCGATGCCAAAGCGGTGGCCCCGGCCGCATTGACCGGATTGAGCCAGCGCCGCAGGGCGAACGGGCTGGCTGTACGGGGGTCGCCGGTGACCAGTAACAGCCCGGCCAGGGTGGTGCCGCCCTTGGCAAGGTTCACCGACGACGCAGTGGTCCGCCGGGCTACGGGTAGCGCCGACAGGATCCGCACGGCTGCGGCCAGATCGGTACCGGTGATGATGTCCGCGGTCCACGGTGTAGCCGCGACGGGATCGTCTAGGGCCACCCCGACGTCGGCGATGGCTAGCGCCGCTAACGTGTCGGTCGATGCGAAGTCCCGGTGCAGGGCGGTGATCAGCAGGACCGGTCCGCGATCCGCCCGCAACTCACGTACCAGCTTTAGCAGCGGAGTGCCTGCCGGATGACTGGCGGCGACGCTGGCGGCCAGATCCTGGGTGCCGGCCACATGCCGCAGGACCACCCGGGCTCCGGTCCGGTGCGCCATCTGCAGCAGTGGGACCGCAAAGGGGTCGACCTCCCAGCCAACCTCGACACTGCCCACCGTTTCGCCATCGACCACGAGGTCGGCGCGTTCCAGGCCCTGGGCCGGCGTCGCCGAGGGTCCCTGCGCCGGAACCCATCGCAAGCGCGCTCCGGTGGCCGGTAACTCATCGGGGTCGGGCTCCGGTGGCTGCTCAGCGTGCAGCAGTGCATCGGCCACCTCATAGACCCGGTCCTCATCCCAGCCGGGTGCGTCGCCGCGCACGTGCAACACGGCACGGGCGTCACCACGCAGCGCCGCGCCGTCGATGACGACCACTTTCACCCGATCCAAGCGACGCAGCGCGCCCGGGTCGAGAACCAGTTGCCCGGCGTCGGCGAGCCCGCGACCAAGCACCGCGGCGAACGCCTGCCGGCCCATATGCGCCGCGTTCGGCACCCCGGCCAGTACCGCGCCTGCCGCGTCTTCGGTGCCACCGCCGGCCAGCAACGCACCTGCAGCGGCGATCAACGAACCGTTCGCGGCTTGGTCGGCATACTCCTCCACGGGCCCTGCCATGGATCCCTTTGCGGTGTCGATCGCGGAGTCGATGGCTCCATCGACCACGACGTGCGAAGCCTCACCGGCCGCTGCGGCCGCCCAGCTGTGCCGAGGGGTCTGCGAATTGGCCCCGGCTGACGAGATGACGGGGACCACCGGAGCTTGCGGCCGCTTGGGCGAGGCCAGCTGCGGCTCCCGGTCTCGCCACGTGCGACGATGAGCCATCGCCTCGGAGATCTGCAGGCCGCGTTGCATCAGGTTCACCAGCGGTGTACCGACCGCTAGCGTCAGCCCGTTCGCCGCCGCTGTCGAAGCGCTGAGCGCAAGATCAGTGCCCACTCGACCCAGTCGCGACTCCAGCAGTGACACCATCCGCGGTTGATTATTGAGGAGAGCGGCCGCAGCTCGGGTGGTTCGCGGTGCGGCGGGCAGTCGGACCACCCAACCGGTCACTGCGGCACCGATCGCCACCACATCCATTGCCGCTGAGGTGAGCGGCACCAGTATCGCCAACGGGTTACCCGGGTCGGCAAATGGCGCAGTTCGGATTGCCGGCTCCGGTCCTGCCGAGGTTAAATCGGCGGCCGCGGAAGCCACTGTTTCACGCACCGAGTTCAAGACACGGTCGCTGTCCGCGTCATCCTCAAGTTCGACCACCAGGCGGCCCAATGCGCCCTCGACATGGGCGGTGGCCACGCCCGGGATCTTGCGAACCGGCTCCTCCACCACAGCCGCATGCTCATGCCAGCGGGGGAATGGCAACAACGGATCCAGGTCCAGATGCACCCGCCGCCCGCTGTGCCAACGCACCGGCGGCGCGGCGCTCTTATGAGAGTTGCGTGTCCCGAGCAATCGGCCGGTCGATTGACCCACCGACTCCACCACTGGGCCGGCCAGCATCTGCACCGCGCCCGCAGCACCTGCCGCGCCGTTCACCCCGGCTCGCAGCGCCTGCACCGCTCCACCGGTCATACCACCGACGACGGTGGCTGCACCCGGAACCCTCATTCCGTCACCCTTCAGCTACGTCTACCGCGCCTAATACTTACGGCGTGTTACCTATCTGTCCACAAATACCTGGCGAACATTGGTGACGGCAGTGACCTGGGGACTCGCTCACTTACGAGGGCACCCTGCAGGAGACTCGGGCTAACGCAACGCCAAGCTTCCCTCGTTAGGCGGCTTGCCGGCTAGCTCTTGGCGCCGACGGTGATCAGGTCCGACACGATCCGCGTCCACACCGGCCGCTGGACACGATGCTGCTCGCTGACGACGAACCCCGCGCTCTCGAACAAAGCCCGCACCTCGGCCGGCGACGCGTGGTGTGCGGGTTTCCACCGGTTGGCGGAGGGCCCCTGCAGGAGAGGTTGCCGCGCGCTCAAGGCCGCGACCGCGACCAGTCCGCAGGACGACAGCACGCGATGGAATTCCCGTAATGCCGCTGCTTGGTCGAAGAAGTGAAACGCCGAGGTCGTCACGACGGCGTCGAGCGCCTCGTCACCGAAGGGAAGTTGCTCGGCGGGGCCACGCAACCACTGCACCCGGGTCGATCGGGCACGAGCCTCGTCGAGCATACCGTCGGACATGTCCACGCCGTAGATTTCGTCGGGGTGTAGTTCACGCTCGATCCGGTCAGCGAGAATTCCTGTGCCGCAGGCTATGTCGGCGATCCTGCGAGATTGGTGGGCGCGCAGTTGCGCGATCACCTCGTCGTGCGCCGGACGGTAAACCCAGTGCTGCAGAACTGGAAGATCGTAGGCCGGCGCGGCGAAACCCCAGAGCCGCGTGATCGTGCGGTTGAGGCTTCGCCGTCGCGGTGCCGTCATTAATTCTTGCTGAGTACGGAGCTGTAGTAGATGGTGTCGGCCACCGACACCGAGTCGTTGCTCTGCGGGATCGCGGTAAGTCCGTGGTCGGCCAGCAGCTGACTCATCTGGGTACCGACCGACCGCCACCCCAAATTCTCCAGGTATGCGGCGACGTCGTTGCGCTCGCCCTCGTAACCAAGGTCGGCGAACTCCAGCTCGAAGCCGTGGTCACGCCATTTGGCGGTGGCCTTGCGCATCATTTCCCGCGCTTGTTCAATGTCCAGCTGCGACATGTCCGGGACGGCCTCGCTGGCGAGCCGGCTGCCGTCGGCGCTGAGTGCGGTGACGTTGTCCAGCAAGCGATCCTGAGCTTTCGGTGGCAGATAACCGAACAGCCCCTCGGCGATCCATGCAGTGGGTTGGCGCTTATCCAGACCCGCATCGACCAATGCTGTCGGCCAGTCGTGCCTCAGATCGATGGCCACCGCGCGCCGGTCGGCTGTAGGCGCAGCGCCCAGACCCGCCAGGGTGGCGGTCTTGAACTCGATCACCTGCGGCTGGTCGATCTCGAAGACTGTCATGTCAGCGGGCCATGCCAGCCGGTAGGCGCGCGCGTCGAGACCGGACGCCAGGATTACCGCCTGACGGATTCCGGCCCGCGTCGCGTCGTGAAAGAACGAGTCGAAAAAGCGGGTACGGGCGGCCATCGCATCGGGCATGTGCTCAAGCTTCCAGCCCGAGTCGTTGTCATCGACGTCAGCGGTGGCCAGCTCACCGGTGACCCACCGGGTGAAGAAATCCACGCCGACAGCCCGGACAAGTGGTTCGGCGAACCGGTCCTCGATCAAGGGCTTGTCGGCCTTGGTGGCGATCGCGCGAGCCGCCGCGACCATCGTCGCCGTCGCTCCCACGCTGGTCGCCAAATCCCAGGTGTCGTTGTCTGTGCGCGGCATGCGGCTCCTTTCCGAACGTCCGGCGTTGTACTTAGCCAGTGTAACAAGCTGCACGACGGCTAATGCGTCGACCTCGATGGTCTACGTCACACAGCGCATGGAGAGGCGTCCGTGCTTCAGGAGGCGGGCGGGTTGACGAACCAGACGTTGTCTTCGCGCAGCCTGCGGCTGCGCCAGCCATCGCGGGTGCGCACCAATCAACAACACCAGTGACGCTGCGGGGTCGTCACATGGCTCGACCACCCTCCACCGCCGCGGACGCGCCCGGCCGCTTGATGAACACACTGACGTGGGAGATCATGCCATCATCGTTCTGCTCGAACAGGATGCATTCCGGGTACTCGGTGGGGACGCCGTTGATCTCGAAGGTCTCTGTCAGCTCGACGTATGACACCCGGTCGGACACGTGCGAGACTCGCTGCACCTCCAGTTGGTAGCCCTCGAGACGGGAGAAAATGTCGCGCAGGAAGGCGATGTAGGGCTCTCTGCCCTCGACAACGTCGCAGAACGGACCCTCCCGGATCAGGCCCTTGTCCGCGACGGTGGCGGCCAGACCATCCCAATCATGCGCAGCCAGGCACCTCAGGTAGCGCTCGACCGCGCCGCCGGACACGGTGTTGCTTGCCATCACATGCCACCCGAACTGTCGTTGTGTTCACCTTCGTATCCGACCCTAACCAGCTGCCAAACGGCCGACGTGGCCGGTCCACGCCAGCAGCTGTCGCCACAGCGGCGAAGGTGTATCCGGCGGGTCAGCCGTCGATGCTGATCGCAATCGTCGCTCGCATCACGCGCCGTCCGATGGAGTCGATCTGCTTCTGTGTCAAGGCGCGGAGCGGGTGTACGGCCACGATCACTGCGACCCGTCGGCGGTGGTCGAACACGGGCGCGGCGATCGTGGCCAACCAATTGCTCGTCGAATTCAGGACCATCGGTTTCCTCTCCGATGATGACCCCGCGCGAAAAGCGCAACCGGTGCGCGGCGACGGCGGGCGCGTCGGGCGCGGTATTCGGCCTTTTCGGCGTCACATTCGTTGTGGCACGCCGGCTCACCCTCGACGTCCGGTGGGTGGTCGCGGTCATCGCGGTCAACTTGATCTTCACCTTCGTTGCCCCGGCAATCAGTTGGCAGGGGCACATTGGCGGGCTGATCACAGGTGCGCTGGTCGCTGCGGTCTACGTGTATGCGCCCCGAGAACGCCGAAATCTGATCCAGGCCGCGGTGACAATCGCGGTCGTGCTCGTTTTCACAGTGCTGATCTGGTGGCGCACAAGCGATCTCCTCACAGAGTTCGGGCAGCACCTGGGTCTCGGGCTTGGTCTATGGTGACCCGAGGTGGCCGCAGTCTGCGACAACCTTATGTGGCAGCCAACGCCGCCGACACCGCCATGTTCGACGGCGTCGACGGCGACTACCGGCGCATCGTGCTGGGCGCTCCCGTCGACGGGTGGCACTGCTACGACGCCTCCGGTATCGCTTCTGTCGGCCCCTTCACGGCCCGAACCACCGCCGACGATCCGATGCTGATAGAACTACCGTCGGTTCGACGCTGCGGCGTTGCTGGGTCAGATCCGCCGCGCCGGGGTGAAGACGTTCGGTACGCCGCCGACAGTGTGGCGGATGCTGATTCAGGCCGACCTCGGTGCCAGACCCGATGGTCTGCGGGAGATCGTCGCCGCCGGTAAGCCGCTCAACCCTGACGTCATCACTCAGGTCCGACGAGCGTGGCGGTTGACCATCCGGGACGGTTACGGCGAGACCGACACTACGCTGTTGGTAACATGCCGGGCCAGCCTGTCAAGCCGGGCTCGGAGGGGCGGCCCCTGCCTACATATCACTGGCGGCCGACTGGGAGGCGAACGCCGACACGGCGAGGGCGATCATGGAGTATGTGCGCGACCGTGTCGCGCCATATCTGAGGGTTGCGACGTGTCAAGTTCTACAAAGTGCCGAAGACCATCTCGGGGAAAATCCGTCGAGCGGAGCTACGCGGCCGCGAAGCCGCCGCACACCCTGCCGGCGCACCGATTACGACGGAGTACCGATACGAGGACCTCGTTGGCTGAGCGATGAAATCCTATGACGCCGGTCCGGCCGAGCCCCCGATCCTCGAGGAGACGATCGGGGAGAACTTCGAGCGCATCGCGGCGACGAACCCGGGCGTAGAGGCGCTAGTTGAGGTCGTCCGCAGCCGCCGATGGACCTATGGCGAACTCAACGCCGAGGTCGATCTCATAGCGCGGGGGTTGATGTCCCTTGGCGTGGAGCGAGGTGAGCGCGTCGGCATCTGGTCGCCGAACTGTGCAGAGTGGACCATCGTGCAGTACGCCACGGCGAAGATCGGCGCCATCCTGGTCAACATCAATCCTGCCTACCGCACGCATGAATTGGCGTACGTGCTGAATCAGTCGGGTGTTCGAACGCTCATCGCGGCGACGGCGTTCAAGACTTCGGACTACCGGCGCATGGTCGAGGAGGTACGCCCTGAGTGCCCCGGCCTGAAAGACGTTCTCTTCCTTGACACCGACGGCTGGGACAGCCTGCGGAACCGCGCCGAACTCGTGTCCGAGCACGACTTCCGGGTCCGGTCGGCTGCCTTGGACAACACTGACCCGATCAACATCCAGTACACATCGGGAACCACTGGATTCCCGAAGGGTGCGACGCTGTCGCATCGCAACATCCTCAACAACGGCTTCTTCGTCACCGAGGTGCTGAACCTGGGCCCTCGGGACCGGCTATGCATCCCAGTGCCCTTCTACCACTGCTTCGGCATGGTGCTGGGCAACCTGGGGTGCACCACACATGCGGCCACCATGGTCATCCCGGCATCTGGGTTCGATCCCGGGCTGACCCTTGCTGCGATCGACAGGGAAGGCTGCACCGGAGTCTACGGCGTACCATCGATGTTCATCGCGATGCTCAATCATCCCGACTTCGCCAGCACGGACCTGTCGTCGCTGCGCACCGGCATCATGGCGGGATCGGTCTGCCCGGTCGAGCTCATGAAACGCTGCGTGGCCGAGATGAACATGACCGAGATAGCCATCGCTTACGGCATGACCGAGACGTCACCGGTTTCCTGCCAGACGCTTATCGATGACGACCTAGAGCGGCGAACCGCGTCGATCGGGCGTGCGCACCCGCATGTGGAAATCAAGATCGTCGATCCCGGCACCGGCGACATTGTCGAACGGGGCCGGCCCGGAGAGTTCTGCACGCGCGGCTACTTGGTGATGCTGGGGTACTGGCGCGATGAGCAGAAGACCCGCCAGGTGATCGACGCCGACGGATGGATGCGCACTGGGGATCTCGCGGTCATGCGCGACGACGGCTACTGCAACATCGTCGGGCGCCTGGATGACATGGTGATTCGCGGCGGCGAGAACGTGTATCCGCGCGAGATCGAAGAATTCCTCTACACCCACCCCGACATCGACGAAGCGCAGGTCATTGGCGTGCCCGACGAGAAGTACGGCGAAGAGATCTGCGCGTGGATCCGGATGAAACCGGGACAGCCCGCGCTCGACGCCGACGCCGTTCGCGCCTTCGCCACCGGCAAGCTGGCACACTACAAAATTCCCCGCTACATCCACGTCGTCGACGAGTTCCCGATGACGGTCACCGGCAAGATTCGGAAAGTCGACATGCGCGAGCAAAGCGTCAGGCTGCTTGGACTCGAAGCCCCTCACGCAATCCGCTGCGCGAACTGGCGATGACCTGTACCGCCTGGTGATCCCGGCCTTCTTCCACTGCGGCGTGACGCACCCCCGCGAGGCAGAGGCGACGGCTGCATCTGGCCCTCGCGACCCTGGCTTCTGTTTGGTGGCGTCCCTTAACCGCAGCACCGATCACCGCTAGCTTTGTCCACTGTGAGCTGGTGGATCGCCCATGCGGAGCGGACGCTGATCGAAGAGGTACCGGAGGCCCCCACGGAGGTCCGCGACTTCTACGTCGACCTTAACCACATGAAACTTGTGCACCCGCTGGTTGTTTCGGTGCGCACGACATCGCGGAGCGAAACCGCCGACGGCTACACGCAGAGCTATCGCATAGCGGATCGAATCCCGCTGGGGCTGTTCACCCTTCGGATCAGCTATCGGGCGCGGCTGCATGTCCCGGTGAACGGGAACGTGATCACCGAGGCGCGTCAGTTCCCCGGGGTGCGCCTACACGGCGCGGTGACATTCGAGCAGATCGACGGCGGCACCCGTGTCATCGAGCGACTACGCATAGCAGCTCCGCGACCCCTGGCCGCGGTGACGACCCACCAGGCGGTCAACGCACACATCACGATGCTGTCGGGCATCCGCCGCCACTTTCAACCTCGCGGCGACATCACCGGGCCTTCCACTCCGAGGTGAGCGCAAATTCCGACAGGTACCTGGTGGAACTCCACCCACCGTCGACCAGAATGGTCTGGCCATTGATGAAACTGCCGCCGGGGGAGCACAGGAACGCTACGGTGCTCGCGACGTCGTCGACGGTGCCTAAGCGCTGATGCGGTGTCATCTCGATGTTGAGCCTCCGGAAGCGCTCGTCCTGCAGCCGATGTTCGGTCATCGGTGTCTCGATGACCCCGGGAGCCACCGCGTTGCACCGTATTCCCTGCGAACCGTACTGGCAGGCGATGTGGGTGGTCAATGCGGTCAGCCCGCCTTTGGCCGCCGAGTAGGCGCCACCGCGAAGGCCGCCCACGACGGCGAAGGTCGACGTGATGTTGATGATCGCTGAACCAGGCCGCATGTGCGGCAGTACGTCGCGCGCCAATCGGAATGGTGCGCGCAGCATCAAACCGAGGAAGTAGTCCAGTGTTTCATCGTCGGTTTCGTGCAACGGCTTGGGGCTGCCCACCCCGGCATTGTTGATCAGGAAGTCGACGTGACTCCACCGGGAAAGGGCGGCGTCGACGATTCGCTTTGGTGCGTCGTTATCGGTGAGGTCGACCGCAAGGGTGGCCACTCGGCCGGGATCACGGATGGCTTGCGTCAATTCGGCGAGCCTGTTCTGATTCCGTCCGGTCGCCAGCACCGCCATGCCCATGTCGGCAAGCTTGGTCGCGCAACCAAAGCCGATAGCACCACTGGCGCCGGTTATGATCGCTACCTGCATATCAACTGTCCGCCTTCATGAGCGCCGCCTTAATCTGATGCTTCAATACTTTTCCCGCATCATTCTTCGGCAGGTCGTCCCAGATGACCACTTGTTCGGGCGCTTTAAATCTGGCGACGCCTCGCCCCTCAAGGAAACTGCGTAAGCTGGCGACGTCGGGGCCGGGCGCGGCCTTGGGCACGACAACGGCGCAAGCCCGCTCTCCTGTGCGGGCATCGGGCAGGCCGACGATGGCGATCTCGGCGATGCCGGGATGGCCGGTAAGGATGTCCTCGACTTCCTTGGGCGAAATGTTTTCGCCCTTGCGGATGATGATGTCTGTGGCTCGCCCGGTAATGACGAGATAATCGCCGTCGACCCAGCGCGCAAGATCTCCGGTGCGGAAGTACGCTTCGGCATCGAACGATTCGGCTTCATCCTCAGGATGCAGATACCCGACCAGCATTTGGGGCCCGCGCGCACAGATCTCGCCGCCGCGGGCTGGTGCGGCATCGTGGGTGGCGAGCTTGATCTCAGCGAAGCCGGCGCGGCCGTCGGTGTCCGCCGCGTGGTCGGCGTCGAGCGGCGCCCCGATCGTGGTGATCGGTACTTCCGTCGAACCATAGACTCGGGTGACGACGGCATGGTCGAAATACGCGGCCGCCCTGCGGATCAACGACGGCGGCACCGATGCGCCGCCGCAGATGAACAGCTTCAAGTCGGGCAGGTGGGTACCGGCGCGCTGTGCGGCAGCGAGCATCTGCTCCAGGAACGGCGTTGCTCCCGCCACATGGGTACAGCGCTCAGTTTGCATCAGCCTCACAGCGTCGTCGGGGTTCCAGCGATCCATGAGGACTGCGGTCACCCCCAGCAGCAGCGGGCATTCAAACGCATAGATGGAACCGCCGATATGAGCGATCGGCGACGGCACCAGAAATCTGTCGCCCTCTTCGACCAGCCAGTGATCGCGGATCTGGCAGATCAGTGCGTGAAGCGAGTTATGGCTGTGCAGCACACCTTTCGGGCGACCCGACGTACCCGACGTGTAGAGGATCATTCTCACGGCGTCGGCGTCCAGCGCCAGTAGCTCTGTCATGGCTGGCTGTTGCTCCAGCAGCGACGCGTAGGAGGTATGGCGGCTATTGCCCGTGACGTCGCCGCGCACGACGACGACGTCCGGAGGCGAATCCATCTGCACCGTCACGCGTTCCAACATCGACGCATAGTCGTGGCCGGCGAAACCCGATGGAACAAAGATCATGCGACTGCCCGCATCGTCGAGGATGAAAAGCAGCTCACGATCCCGCAGGGACGGCAGGATGGGGTTCACCACCATCCCGGCTAACGTCGCGGCCAGGTAGATCACCGCAGCTTCGTGCCAATTGGGCAGCATGAAAGACACCACACTGCCGGGCATAATGCGGGCGAGCAGTGCGTGCGCCAGCGCGGCTGCTCGGGCGTAGAGACTCCGGTAGTCGAGACGACAATCGCCGTCGATCAGGGCTACCCGCTGTGGCGTGCGTAGCGCGGCCTCTCGAAGCGAATCCGCCAGCGTGCCGTGCACCCAGAACCCGCGCGCATACGCGTCGGCGGCGTGTTCGTCGTCCCAGCGGACCCATCGTCCGCAGATCAGCTTCCGATCGTTGTCCACATCTCTTGCCATCGCAGCGGGGACCCTGATCCGATTGCCCGGCTCCTGCTCGGGCCGCTGCACGGCCCATTTTGTCGCCGGGCTAGTCGAACGAACCTAGCCTCTCACACGTCGCATGGTCATCGAGTGACGAAAGCGGGACGCCGGATGGGTATTGATCGTGACCTGGGCGACCTCTCCATCGGATGTTCTGTACGTGCGTCGCACCTCGAGCGCCGGCGTTCCCGACTCGACCCTCAGGCCCTCTGCCAGTACTGGTGAGATAAGCACCGCGGCGATTTCTTGGTGAACCTCAACGATGCTCAAGCCGAACAGGTCCTCGATCAGCGGAAAGATGGGGCCCTCGCGGCGTTGTAGCAGTCTACCTACCGCGGCAAAGGCGCGGTTGATGTAGTACTCGCTGCGGCAGAAGGGATCCTCCGCACCTGTTGCCTGCCGGAAACCTCGGACGGCCAGCCGCTGCTCTCCGCTGGCAAGCCCCGTCCGAGTGGCGAGTTCATCATCGATCTTGATCATGGCGATGGACTCGATTGCGAATCGCGCACCTGTGGCGAAGGTCAGCAGGTCGTTGATCGACATGACGTGCTGAACATACGAGTCCGACGACGGCCGCGGAACGACCAGTGTTCCAGCTCGCGGTCGCGACGACACGAGGTTGTCTTCACGCAGCCGTCGCAACGCTTCCCGCACGGTGTAACGGCTGACCGCAAACCGCTCACAGAGCTGGTGTTCGGTCGGCAGTCGTGATCCCACCGGATACACGCCGTCCACGATCTCTTTTCGCAAAGTTCGCGCGACCTGCAGATAGCGATGATCGACCACTTTGACATCCGACATCCGTTTCAGCCCTTCGTGTTTCAAGAACGACTCCGCGTAGGTTCCCGGCGTAACGCCAATACGCTGCCATCGCCGTCGGCGGAAACATAAAGTGTGCCGTCCGGTCCGGCAGCGATGCCCGCGAACGGGCCTTGCGGTCCCGAGTACGGCGGCATTCCGCGCAGCGGCTTGGGGATCACACCGGGTGGGGCGCCGACCGGTAAGTCGGCGGCGATCGTATGACGGATCTTGCTATCCAGGTCGAACGCGATGAGCTCCTTGGCGGCGGCGTCCACGATATGCAGCTGCCCGCCGCGCACCAGAATCCCTTGAGGTCGCTGCAAACCATCGAGCACCGTTTCGCGGCCGGATCCTGTCAGCCTGACCACCCGCCCTGCTCCCGCTTCCGAGACGAGGCAGGTGCCGTCCGGCGCGATCGCCACGCCCACCGGATCGTACAGGCCGGACGCCAGCACCTCGACGTGGCCCGACTGGATCGACAGCAGCCGCCCCGCTCCGAGTTCGGCGACCACGATGGCGCCGTCGGGGGCGATGGCGACACCGTAGAGCTGATCGAAACCGTCGGCCAGCGCCTCACTTTCGTTGCTTGCGGGCCGGCAGCGCGCAACCTGACCACCCGAGGTGGTGACGACGAACTCACCCGCTCCGGTCGGAACCAGACCCCGCAGGAAGCCCGGATACCCTGGTGTGAACAACATCCCAACGGTCCGCAGCGTGCCGTCGGCAACCAAGACGTAGAAAAAGGTTCCGTCGGCTATGTAGAGGTTGCCGTCGCCACCGACCGCCAGATCCAACGGCCAGTTCAACCCACCGGGCAACACCGTCCGCGTCTCTCCGACGCCGAGGATTTCGGTGATTTCTCCAGTGAAATTCGAGACGAACAGCCGGTCGCCCACGAAGGTCAGGTTGTCGAGGCCTGGATTCAGGCTGGCCAGCACCGTGCGCTCGCCGTTGCGCGGATCGATGCGCAGCACCTGACCGCTGTGCACCTGGGTCGAGACGATGTAACCATCGGAATCGAACTTCACGGCATCGGGGATGCCGAGGTCCACGGCAACGCGTTCAGGAGTACCGCCTTCGGGATTGATGCGCCAGATCTCGTTGGCGCCCATCACCGGGAAGTACAACAGCCCGTCGGGTCCGACCTCCATGGCGTTGGGGGACGGCACATTCTCGAGTAGGACTTGTGGCGCGCCACCGTTCAGATCGAGCTCGAGCAGGCGCCCGCGTTCCCGGCATTCGCCGATAAACAAGCGGCCGCGGTAAAAGGTGATGCCGTTGGCGGACGGGACGTCATCGCGCAGCACTCGGGCCCGGCCGTCGGTGCCGAGCACGCTCACCCGTCCGTCCATGACCTCGGTGGCGTAGAGGTTGCCTCGGGGGTCGAAGGCCACGTCGTCGGGAGCGACGATGTCGCCGCCCTTGGCGCTGATAGTTTCCAGCCGGCCGGTCCCGAGGTCGAGTGCGCTGATCTGGCTCCCGGTCACCTGCGCGACGTAGATCCGCCCATCCGGACCGGTACGCAGACCGTTAGCGCCGAACAGCCGACTAGGTGGGGTGAGTCGCTTGAGGCACCAGCCTTCGGCAAGGCTGGGCGGCCGCGCGGGCAGGTATCGGCCAAGATGGCCCGACAATCCGATTCCGAGCGTCACCGCTCGAACGATAGCAAGCAGTCTTGGTCCAGACAATACTGAAGACGTGCCAAAGAGTTTGGCCTTGACGGGGCACTCATCGGGAGAGAATGATATTCTCCGATATGAACAAGCCATTAACTTGTCCAGACAATTATTAATGAAGGCGACGGAGCAGGACCTTCTGAGCCTCGACGGCAGGACCGTCGTGGTCTCCGGTGCCGCGGGCGGGGGCATCGGCACCACCGTGACATGCATGGTCGCTCAGGCGGGGGCGACCGTGATCGCGGTGGGTCGCTCTCCGGACAACCTCGACCGGCACATCATCCCGCTGGTGGCGCAGGGCCTTTCGGTCGTACCGGTCGAGGCTGACGTGTCTACCGATGAAGGTGTCGCCGCCACCGTGGAGAAGATCCGACGCACCAGGGGGGATCTCTACGGGCTCGTCAACGTTGTGGGCGGCGCCGCGCCGTCGACCTGGATGCCCTCGACCCGGGTCACCCGGGCTGACTGGCGTGACGTGTTCACGCAGAATCTCGAGACGACGTTTTTCATGAGCCAGGCCGTCGCCGCAGAACTGAAGGCGCAACGCCGTCCGGGTTCGATCGTCTCGATCTCTTCGATCAGCGGAATGAACTCGGCGCCTTACCATATCGCCTACGGCACAGCCAAGGCTGCAGTGGTGGCAATGACGCGCACGATGGCCCTCGAACTGGCGTTGGACAACATCCGGGTCAACGCCGTGGCGCCTGGGGTGACGGAGACGCCGGCATCACGCACGTACGTGGACCAAGATGCCGACCGTGATCGCTGGGCCATTGCGATGGGACGGCGCGGCCATCCCGAGGAACTCGCCAGCGCCATCCTTTTTCTGCTGTCAGACCTGTCGAGCTACATCACCGGCCAGACCCTTCTCGTCGACGGCGGCCTCAACCTCAAATGGAGCCACCTCGACGCCGATAACACCTCGCTCTTTCTCAAGGACGAGTCCTTCCGTGCGGCCATCAAGAGGATGCAATGAGCGATCTCGAAGTCGAAACCGCCGAAGAGCTTTCCACGCCGGTGACAATCGGGTTGGACGCCTATCTTTCCGAGGACTATGCCCGCGCGGAGCGCGACAAACTCTGGCGCAAGGTGTGGCAGCAGGTCGGCCGGGTCGAGGACCTTCCCGAGGTGGGCAGTTACCTCACCTACGACATCCTCGACGACTCGATCATCGTCGTGTGCACCGGACCAAACGAGTTCAAGGCCCACCACAACGTGTGCATGCATCGCGGTCGCCGGCTGGTCGACACGCCGGACGGCGCGAAAAATGCTTGCGGCCGAACGAGAAAATCGTTCGTCTGCGGCTTCCACGGGTGGACATACGGCCTGGATGGCCAGTGCATCCACGTACCTGAAGAGCAGGACTGGCAGGGTGCGGTCACAGCCGACAACACGCATCTAGGCAAGGTCAACGTCGACACTTGGGGCGGCTGGATCTGGATCAACATGGATCCCGATTGCGAGCCCTTGCGCGACTATCTCGAGCCCGCCGCCACCATGCTGGATCCCTTTGGGCTGCAGAACATGCGGTGCAAGTGGCGCAGGTGGCTGTATTTCGACTGCAACTGGAAGGTCGCCATGGAGGCGTTCAACGAGACGTACCATGTTGCGACGACACACCCGCAGTTCAACAAATTCGGTGAGTTTCGCGGCTGGGCCAAGGCCCAGGGCAAGCACAGCAACATCGGCTATGACGCGCCCAAGGATCTGGAGGAGACCAAGTCAAAAATCCGGCTCGGTACCGGCGCTGACCCTCGCATCTCGACCGCGGAGATGCAGGTCTACACGCTAGAGGAAACGAACGCCACCACCACGCAGACGCTCGTGAATGCGGCGCGGCGGCTGGTCGACGAGTTGCCGGAAGGCGCTCCAGCCGACAATGTTCTCGAACATTGGCTCTCCTCCGCGCGCCGCGACGACGCCGCGCGCGGCGTCATCTGGCCCACCATCGACCCCGAGGTTCTGGGGCGCAGCGGCACCGCGTGGCAGATCTTTCCGAACTTCCAGATCGGGCAGGGCGTGACCACAGCGCTGTGCTACTCGGCCCGTCCCCACCCCAGCTACGACCCTAACAGGTGCATCTTCGAGAGCTCGTGCTACGAGCTGTTCCCGGAAGGGCAGGAGCCACCGACAGAGTGGGAGTACATACCGGCGGGCGACGAACGCTGGCGCAGCGTCCTTCCACAGGACTTTTCGAACATGGCCGCGGTGCAGCAGGGCATGAAATCCCTTGGTTTCCCCGGCACGAAGCCCAACCCATACCGGGAGCGCAGCACCGCCAATCTTCACCGCCAACTGGCCAAGTACATGGGCACCGGCGCACCGCGCGAGCTCACTAAGGAGAATGGTCGATGACCGACTGCGAACAACCGACGCAGACGCCCGACGACATCGATATCGATGCGCTGCGCGAAAAGTACCGCCTGGAGCGCGAAAAGCGGCTGCGGCCCGAAGGTTCCAAGCAGTACCTGGAACTGACCGGCGAGCTCGCGGAGTACTATGAGACCGATCCGCACACGCCACCGGTCGTCCGGGATCCGATCTCGGAGGACGTCAACGTCGTCGTGCTCGGCGGAGGCATTGCCGGTCTGCTGTGCGGCGCCTACCTGAAGAAGGCCGGCGTTGACGACGTCCGGATCATCGAGATGGGCGGAGATTTCGGCGGCGTCTGGTACTGGAACCGCTTCCCCGGCATCCAATGCGACAACGACGCCTATTGCTACATACCGCTGCTCGAAGAGCTCGACTACATTCCGACGAAGAAATACGCTGACGGCGCCGAGATCCGGGAACATTGCCAGCGCATGGGAAAGCATTTCGGCCTGTATGACGGCGCGCTCTTTTCCACCATGGTCCGCAGGCTGCGCTGGGACGAATCGATCAAGCGCTGGCGGATCAGCACGGACCGAGGCGACGACATCCACGCCCGATTCGTCGCCATGGCCAACGGTTCCTTCAACCGTCCGAAGCTGCCGGGCATCCCGGGGATCAAGGACTTCAAAGGGCACCAGTTCCATTCGTCGCGCTGGGACTATGACTACACCGGCGGAGACGCGACCGGCGGACTGGACAAGCTCGGAGACAAACGCGTTGCGCTAGTCGGCACGGGCGCCAGTGGCATTCAGATCGTCCCGTTCCTGGGCCGTTACGCCAAGCACCTGTACGTGTTCCAACGGACACCGTCGTCGGTCGACGAGCGGGGCAACGCTCCCACCGATCCGGAGTGGGCGAAGACGTTGAAGCCTGGCTGGCAGAAGGAGCGGCAGCGCAATTTTCACCGCTGGAGCCCGTTCAAAGGTGTTGTGTTCGGCGAGCCAGATCTGGTCTGCGACTTCTGGACCGAACTCGGCCGCAACCTGACTGCGCGGATCGCGGCCATGGATGATCCCTCCTCGCTAACCCTGGAGCAGATCATGGCCATCCGGGAAGAAGAAGACTACAAGGTGATGGAGCGGCTGCGCCGTCGCATTGGGGGCATCGTCGAGGACAGGGAGACGGCGGAGGCGCTCAAGCCCAACTACCGATTCCTGTGCAAACGGCCGTGTTCGAACGATGAGTATCTGCGCACGTTCAACCGCCCGAACGTTACCCTGGTCGACGTATCGGACTCGAAGGGTGTGGAGCGGATCACCGAAAACGGTGTCGTTGCGGGCGGGCTCGAGTACCAGGTCGACTGCATCATCTACGCGAGCGGGTTCGAGATCACGACCGAGATCAGCCGCCGCTACGCCATCGACACGATCGAGGGTCGCGACGGATTGTCGCTGTTCGATTACTGGCGAGACAGCTACAAGACGCTCCATGGAATGACGGCCCGCGGCTTCCCGAACCAGTTCCATACCGGTTTCATCCAGGGGGGCGTGGCGGCGAACACCACCGCGATGTTGCAGCAGCAGGCCGAGCACATCGCCTACATGGTCTCCGAAGCCTTAAAGTGCGGCGCCGCCACCGTTGAGCCGAGCCAAGAGGCCCAGGACGAGTGGATCAGGATCATCCGCGAAACTGCGGTCGATACCTCGGCATTCGACCAGGCGTGCACGCCCGGCTATTACAACAACGAAGGCGGGGGTGGCGGAGAAGGGGTCCGTACACACCTCGGTGAGCCATACGGGCCCGGGTTCTACGTTTTCGACGACCTGCTGCAGGAATGGCGCGCCGCGGGTGATCTTGATGGCCTCGTACTCGGAACGTGATTGGTGGCACGCAATGACGTTGACGGTCAGAGATATAGCGCCTCGTATCGCGACTGACATCCGGGCGGACAAGGAGGCGCTGCTGACGGGTGTCCACGCCACCAAGATCCGTGAACTGCTTGAGCAACGAGGTGTGCTCGTATTTCCTGCGATCAATTTCACGGAAGACGAACAGATCGCCTTCACGGAGACGCTGGGGACCTTGGCGCCCGAATTACGCGGAGAGAAGGTCTACAACGTCACCCTGGACTCGGAGATCAACAGACAGGCCGACTATCTGAAAGGCTCGCTGTATTGGCACATCGACGGGACGATGAACGAAGTGCCCATTCTGGCGTCGCTGTTGTCGAGCAGGGTGCTGCCTGAAAACGGTGGTGGTGATACCGAGTTCTGCAACACATATGCTGCGTGTGACGACCTTTCAGACGCGGAAAAGCCGGAGATCGAGCAGCTGCGCGTCATGCATTCAGCGTGGAACACGCTTTTCTACTATGATCCCGAACCTAGCATCGAGTCCCTACGGCGCATGATGGCGATCGGCGACCGCGAGTTGCCTTTGATTTGGACTCACCGCTCGGGCCGCAAGTCCCTGGTCCTCGGCTGCACCGCCCGTCACGTCCTGAACATAGACTCCAAGAAGAGTGCGGAATTACTTGTAAAGCTGCGTGATTGGGCCACTCAGCAGCAGTTCGTCTACCGCCATAAATGGTGCGTCGGCGACCTCGTTGTCTGGGATAACACTGGGACGATGCACCGCGTTCTGCCGTACGACCCCTACTCGGGCCGGCTGCTGACCAGGACGAAGCTCGAGGGTGAGGAACTCTTCGCGTGAGGCATGACGGGCAGATGCGTGAACTCAGATTCGACAACCGGGTCGCCGTCGTGACCGGGGCCGGCAGGGGACTGGGACGGGCGTATGCCCTGTTGCTGGCATCGAGGGGAGCGAAAGTCGTCGTCAACGATACCGGCTGCGGTATGGCCGGAGACGGCGTCGATGCCGGTCCCGCGAATGAGGTCGCAGGCGAGATCCGGGCGGCCGGGGGCCAAGCGGTCGCATGCACCGAGTCGGTGGCGACGACTGCAGGCGGTGAGGCGATTATCCAGTCCGCGCTCGACCACTTCGGTCGGATCGACGTTCTCATCCACAACGCCGGCAACGTTCGTCGAGGATCATTGAAGGAGATGACCTATGCGGACTTCGATGCGGTCCTCGACGTGCATCTGCGGGGCGCCTTTCACGTCGTGCGGCCTGCTTTTCCGCTGATGTGCGAAGCGCGTTACGGCCGCATCGTGTTGACCTCTTCGATCGGTGGCCTTTACGGCAATAACGGTGTAGCGAATTATGCAGCTGCCAAGGCGGGCATGATCGGCCTGTCTAATGTCGTCGCACTCGAAGGTGCCGGCGAGGGCATCAAGTGCAACATTATCGTTCCCGCTGCGTTGACGAGAATTACTGAGGGTCTTGATATTTCGGCATACCCGCCGATGGGCCCGGAGCTGGTGGCACCCGCGGTGGCTTGGCTCGCTCACGAAACGTGTTCCATCACTGGGGAGATGCTGATCGCCATCGCAGGCCGGGTGGCAAGAGCCGTGGTCGCCGAAGCCCCCGGCGTATATCGCCCGTCGTGGTCGATCGAGGAGGTGGGCGAACATATTGACACCATCCGTGACATCACCGCACCAGTGATGTTTCCACCAGTGCCCGACGGCCATGCCGACCACATCCGCTACAGCTTCCAGATGGCCAAACAGGCAAGCCGACAAGGAGCACGCCATGGCTAGCCCCACCAAGCGGACGGGCCCGCTGGCGGGCGTGCGGGTCATCGATCTGACCGCGATGGTGATGGGGCCGTACTGCACCCAGATCATGGCCGACATGGGCGCCGATGTGATCAAGGTCGAGCCCCCCGAAGGGGATAACACCCGCTACATCTCGGTGGGGCCGGCACCCGGGATGAGCGGCGTCTTCGTGAACGTCAACCGCGGCAAGCGGAGCGTCGTCCTCGACCTGCAGTCCGAAGGCGGCAAGGTCGCCCTGCGGACGCTCATCGAAAAGGCGGACGTCTTCATCCACTCGATGCGGTTCAAGGCGATCGCCCGGCTCGGTTTCACTTATGACGAGGTCGCCGCCATCAACCCGGCGATCGTCTACACCAACTGTTACGGATATGGCCGGCGTGGACCCGATCGGGATCTGCCCGCCTATGACGACACCATTCAAGCGGAGAGCGGGGTGCCGGCCGTTCAAGAGCAACTGACCGGTGAAGCCAACTATGTCGGCACGATATTGGCCGACAAGGTCGCCGGCCTGACGGCGCTTTACGCCACGATGATGGCGCTGTTCCATCGCGAGCGCACAGGGCAGGGACAAGAAGTGGAGGTCAGCATGTTCGAAACGATGGCGTCGTTCATGCTGGTCGAACATGCCAACGGCGCCATCTTCGATCCGCCCCTCGGGCCGGCTGGTTATCCCCGAGCGCTGGCGCCCAACCGCCGGCCGTACCGCACCCGCGATGGTTACATCGCCGCACTGATCTACAACGACAAACACTGGTCCGCGTTCATCGACGCCGTGCGGCCCGCATGGGCCAGCGATCTCTACGCCACGCTCGAGCAGCGGGCGCGCCAGATCGACACTGTGTACGCGCTGCTGGCCGAAACCCTCGAGGAGCGAACCACCCAAGAATGGCTGAAGCTATTCCGCGAGCTCGAAATACCCGCAGCGCCCCTGCACACTCCAGATGGGCTGTTCGACAATCCCCATCTCAACGCTGTCGGCTTTTTCGAGACGGTGGACACGCCGAACGGCGCGGTGCGTTTTCCCGGTGTGCCGACCTGGTTTTCACGTACACCGGGTCGAGTTGCCGGCCCCGCCCCGGAGCTGGGCGCCGACACGGCAGAAGTGCTCGAAGAACTCGGCCAGGCCGCCACTGACGCGCAACCCGCGCTGGGATCGGCATAGGGTGCGGTACCTATGAATTTCAGGGAGTCGTGAACATGGGTGTTCCCGTTTACAAGCGGATTCTGGACCTTTTCGAGGCCGAGGGTGTCAACACGCTGTTCGGTATACCTGATCCGAACTTCGTCCACATGTTCCTCGAAGCCGAAGCGCGCGGCTGGACGGTGGTCGCGCCTCATCACGAGGAAAGCGCCGGCTTCATGGCGGACGCGGCTTCACGCATAACGGGCAAGCCCGGCTTGTGCATCGGCACGCTGGGGCCCGGTGTCGCCAACCTTGCCGGGGCGATGATGTGCGCCAAGGTGGAAAACGCGCCCATCATCTTCATCGGCGGCCAGCGGGCACGCATCACCGAACGGCGGGTGCGTCGCGGGCGCATCCAATTCGTCCGGCAGGAAGCCCTTTTCGCGCCGTCGGTGAAGTACAGCGCCTCGATCGAATATGCCGATCAGACGGACGAGATCGTTCGTGAGGCGATCCGCCGCGCGATGTCAACCACGCCGGGTCCGGCCTACATCGAATATCCGGCACACGTGATCACCGAAGAGCTGGATGTGCCGGCGCCGGTACCGCCCAGCAGCTATCGCCTCGTCAACCAAGGGGCGGGCGCGTGGGAGATCGCCGAGGCGGCGAAGCTGGTGCGCGCGGCCAAGAACCCGATTTTGTTGGTCGGCCATGGCGTGCACACGTCGCGTACCGGGGAATCGGTCAAGGCGCTCGCCGACCTGATGGCCTGCCCGGTAATCCAGACTTCGGGCGGTACCTCGTTTATCCCAGGGCTTGAGGAGCGGACCTTCCCCTATGGGTTTTCGTCCGCGGCGGTCGATGCGGTGGTCAAGTCGGACTTGTGCGTCGCGCTTGGCACCGAGCTCGGCGAGCCGGTCCATTACGGCAAGACCCGGTATTGGGCGGATAACAACGCCAATCGCAAGTGGATCTACGTGGAGCAGGACCCGATGGCAATCGGGGTGAATCGGCCGGTCGACGTGCCGCTGGTGGGTGACTTGCGCGGCGTCGTGCCCCAGCTGGTTGAGGCGCTCAAGGACAGCCCCCGTTCGCTGTCGGCTGACCTTGAGCGCTGGATCAAGCAGGATGCCGACCAGCTGGCCGAGTTGGTGGAAACCGCGCCCAGCGGCATGACGCCCATCCATCCCGCACGTTTCGTGGTCGAGGCGACCAAGGCCTTCCCGAAAGATGGCATCATGGTGCGCGACGGCGGCGCGACCGTCATCTTCGGCTGGACCTATTCGCAGGCGAAGCCGCACGACGTCATCTGGAACCAGAACTTCGGCCACCTCGGCACCGGGCTGCCCTATGCCGTCGGCGCTTCGGTCGCCGAAGGGGGCAAGCGACCGGTCATGCTGATGACCAGCGACTCTTCGTTCCTGTTCCATATCGCTGAACTCGAGACAGCCGCACGTCAGAGACTGCCGCTGGTTTGCGTCGTGGGCGTCGACCACCAGTGGGGCCTCGAGGTAGGCGTCTACAAACGCACCTTCGGCGAGAAGTCGGCTGAAACCGGCGTGCACTGGAGCAAGAATGTGCGCTTCGACAAGATCGCCGAAGGTCTGGACTGCCACGGCGAATACGTCGAGTGCGAGGAGGACATCGGTCCGGCCGTCAAGCGGGCTTACGCCAGCGGCAGGCCCGCCGTCGTGCATGTCTGCATTGACCCGAAGGCGAACTCGGAGGAAATGCCCAAGTACGGTGAATTCAGGACTTGGTACGCCGAAGGCACACAGTAAGCGAAGGGGAGTGTCGTGCGCGAATATCTGAAGTTCTACATCGACGGCCAGTGGGTCGATCCGGTCGAGCCGAGAACTCTGGACGTGGAAAACCCGGCTACCGAACAAGTTTCCGGCAAGATCTCGCTGGGTTCCGCAGCCGACGTCGACAATGCGGTCACGGCAGCGCGAAGGGCTTTCGCCAGCTGGTCGCAGAGCAGCCGGGAAGAGCGCCTGGACCTGATGCAGGCGATCCTTGCGGAATACCGGGAGCGCACCGGTGAGCTCGCCGACGCGGTGACCGAGGAAATGGGCGCGCCAGCCTCGCTGGCCTCGGGCCCTCAGGTCCAGCTTGGCCTCGGTCACCTGGTGACTGCCATCGACGTGCTGAAGAATTTCCAGTTCGAGGAACAGCACGGGGCGACGCTGCTGGTCAAGGAGCCGATCGGCGTATGCGGCCTGATCACGCCGTGGAATTGGCCGCTCAACCAGATCGCCGTCAAGGTGTACCCGGCGCTGGCGACGGGCTGCGCGATGATCTTGAAACCTTCTGAGGTTGCGCCGTACTCGGCCTACATCTTCACCGAGATCTTGGAGGCGGCGGGCGTACCGGCCGGCGTGTACAACCTCGTCAACGGCGACGGTGCGGGTGTGGGCGTGGCCCTTGCGAGCCATCCCGACATCGACATGGTTTCGTTCACGGGTTCGACCCGCGCAGGCGTGGATGTGGCGAAGAATGCCGCCCCCACGGTGAAGCGGGTGACCCAGGAGCTTGGCGGCAAGAGCCCGAACGTCGTTCTCGACGATTCGGATTTCGCAAACAGCGTCCGCAGCGGTGTGGTCAACATGATGCTGAACTCCGGTCAGAGCTGTAATGCGCCGTCGCGCATGCTCGTACCGAGCTTGCGTATGGAGGAAGCCATCGCCGTCGCGCGCGCGGCCGCCGAGCAGGTTGCCGTTGGCGACCCGAGCAATAGCGACGCCATCGGACCGGTGGCGTCGAAGGCTCAGTTCGACAAGGTTCAGCGCCTGATACAGAAGGGTATCGATGAGGGCGCAACTGTCGTCGCCGGCGGCGCCGGGCGGCCGGAGGGACTGGACAAGGGTTACTACGTCAGGCCCACCGTGTTCGCCGGCGTCACGAACGACATGACCATCGCCCGCGAGGAAATCTTCGGGCCGGTGCTGTGCATGCTGGGTTACGACGACATCGATCAGGCCATCGAGATCGCCAATGACACCGAATACGGTCTGGCCGGCTTTGTCTCGGGAGCTGACCTCGACAAGGCGCGTGCCGTGGCCCGCAAGATCCGTGCCGGCTGGGTGACGATCAATCACGCCTTCGACATGAACGCGCCCTTCGGTGGTTACAAGAAGAGCGGCAACGGTCGCGAATGGAGCGACTTCGGCTTCGATGAGTACTTGGAGATTAAGAGCACCCTCGGTTACGCGCCTGACAAGGCCGCCCAATAAGTCTGTTTCGCGATGAGGAGGCATGTGGTACCCATGTTTTCAGCAATTCTGATCGAGAAGGGTGACACGGGGCAGACGGTTGCGCTCACGAATCTGGACGAGGCGCAGCTGCCGGACGGCGACGTCAGCATCGACGTGGAAAATTCGACGCTGAATTACAAGGATGGGCTCGCCATCACCGGCAAGTCGCCTGTGGTACGGAAGTTTCCAATGGTGCCCGGTATCGATCTCGCGGGCGTCGTCTCCGAAAGCACGCACGCGGATTGGAAGAAGGGCGACCGCGTAGTGCTCAACGGCTGGGGCGTGGGTGAAACCCACTGGGGTGGCCTCGCCCAGCGCGCACGCCTCAACGGCGACTGGCTGGTGCCCCTGCCGTCCAATTTCACTGCCCGGCAGGCGATGGCGATCGGCACTGCGGGCTATACGGCGAGTCTGTGCGTAGACGCCCTGCTGGGGCACGGTGTATCTGCCGATCAGGGCGAAATCCTCGTGACAGGTGCGACCGGCGGCGTCGGCAGCGTCGCGATCGCGCTGTTGTCGAAGGCGGGCTTCAAGGTGGCCGCGGCAACCGGGAAGCCTTCGGAGGCTGAGTATCTCCACCAACTCGGCGCCGTCACGGTGTTGGACCGTGCCCAGCTCGCGGAGGCAGGCAAGCCTCTGCAGAAGGAACGCTGGGCCGGCGTCATCGACACCGTCGGGAGCCACACGCTGGCAAACGCCTGTGCTCAGACACGCTATGGCGGCGCGGTGGCCGCGTGTGGCCTGGCCCAGGGCATGGATTTTCCGGCCTCGGTTGCTCCGTTCATTCTGCGCGGCGTTTCCCTGCTCGGCATCGACAGCGTGATGGCGCCCAAGGAGCGGCGCATAACCGCCTGGAAACGCCTGTCAGAGGATCTGGATGTGCAAGCGCTTGATTCGATCGCCCAGGAGATCCCACTGCGGGACGCGATCGCCGCAGCGGGTCAACTCATGGAGGGCAAGGTGCGCGGCCGCATCGTTGTCGATGTCAATCGCTGATCGGGAGCACCAATGAGCAAGAAATCCACCGGACCACAGATCACCGAGCTCGATCTCTCCGATGTCGATCACCGCGTGGGCAAGCTGGTCGCCTCGCCCGCGGCGAGGATCGCCACGACGCCGAGCTCATCCGCGCGTGCTGCTGGCCGGACTCGTGGGTCGATCATGGCGTCTTCATCGGCTCCTTTGCCGAGTACCTCGAGCGGGTCGGGCCCGGATCGCCGACGATTCCGGCGACGCTATATATCTTGGGGCACGATCATCGGCGGCCGTTATCTCGACCGGTTGTAAAAGCGTGGGCGTCATTGGCGCATCGCGAAACGCACGATATTACGGGACATCCTCGACTGCCTCACGCGCTTCAGCCGCGGCATGGACGGCTTCGACCGAGCACTGTTCCTCTCCGCGTTTCACCCCGACGCGGTGATCGCCGCGGGCGATTTCGTCGGCGGCCCAGCCGATCTCTACGACTGGGCCTTTGCCATACACGACCAGGGTCAGGTGGCGACGCACCACGACCTGCTCAACAATGCCTGCGAAATCGAAGGTGACACAGCACATTCCGAGACCTATTATCTCTTCGCCGCGCGCAACCTTGGCGAGAGCAACTGGCTCGCCGGCGGACGATACATCGACCGGCTACAGCGGCGCGACGGGCAGTGACGGATCGCCGTCAGCAACAACGTCATCGAGTGGTCGGGATAGTCCCGACGATGCCGCTGTCGTTCGCCAGCGTGCCCGACATCCACGGCAACGGCGCACCCTCGCGCAGCACGGGGGATCCGTCGTATCAGCGGCCTCTGGTCAACCGGCGCGCAGCATAACCCCGAGCGGCAGCAGCGTGTTGATTCATCAGATGAAAACGACGGGATTGCCCATGGACAACCGCGCTGCTGGCCGAAACCCCGAGGGAGCGAACGACCCAGGGATGGCTGAAGCTATTCCGCGAGCTCGAATACCTGCAGCGCCTCTTCACACTCCAGACGGGCTGTTCGACAATCCCCAGCTGAACGCCGTCGGATTTTTCGAAACCGTGGACACCGCGCACGGCCCGGTGCGCTTTTCCGGCGTGCCGACCTGGTTTCCCGTACGCCAGGTCGAGTCGCCGGCCCCGCCCCGGAGTTCGGCGCCGACACGACAGCGGTGCTCGAAGAACTCGGACTGACCGCCGGTGATCTGAGGCCCGCGAGGGATTCGGTATAGGAGACGGTTGCCGCGCTAAGTACATCGGATTCCGGTATTGCACCGTCGTGTCTTCCACTCATGCGGCTGAGTCGCACCTAAGCTTGCTGTGATCAAGAGGAGGGGCATAGACGTATCGGCGGCAACTATGGCGTCAGCCGGCCAGGCGGTCGGGGCGCGCTAAGAGCGAGCACTGAACCGGCCAGGGGCTACCCCGCGCCGGTTCGTTGTATTCGGCGGCGCCGATGGATTGCTCCTGTTTCGAACGCAGGCCGCTCGACGACCTCCAGGGGTAGGGATCGGCTCCGACGACCACAGCGCCGTGCCGGCATCCCGGCCCTGGATGGCCTGCGCGCAGTCGCGGTCGCGCTGGTGCTCGTTGAGCATGGCGGCATCTCCGGCATCGGCGGCGGATTCATCGGCGTCGACATTTTCTTCGTCCTCAGCGGATTCTTGATCACGTCACTGCTGCTCGACGAGCTGGGACGCAGTGGCCGTATTGACTTGCTCGGGTTCTGGATTCGCCGTGCCCGGCGGCTGCTGCCCGCGCTGGTCCTGATGGTGCTGACCGTAGGCCTCGCACGCGACCACCTCCTTCCGCAGGAGGCGGTTACCGGGTTAAGAAACGACGCCTTTGCAGCATTCTTATGGGCAGCGAACTGGAGGTTCATCGCCCAAAAGACCGACTATTTCACTCAAGGCGCTCCGCCCTCCCCTCTACAACACACGTGGTCGCTAGGTGTGGAGGAGCAGTACTACTTTGTTTGGCCACTCCTGCTGATAACGGTGGCGCTACTGCTGGCCGTGAGGGCCAGGCGCCGCCGAAGCCGGGCGACAGTCGGCTCGGTCCGGGTCGTCGTTTTCGTGCTGGCCACGCTGGGAGCACTGGGCTCCGCTGCCGGGGCCATCGTCCTCGCCTCCAATGCCTCGCGTGACCGCGTCTACTTCGGCACCGATACCCGGGCGCAGGCACTGCTGATGGGCGCCGCGGCGTCGGCGTTCCTGATCCGGGATTGGTCCTCCCTGAACCGCGGCTGGTGCCTGATCCGGTCGCGATGGGGTCGACGGATCGCCCGTGTTCTGCCGGTCATCGGTCTGGCGGCGCTGGCGGCGGCCGCTCACTATGCAACAGGAAGTGGCCGCGAGTTCCGCGACGGTCTGCTCGGTGCGGTGGCAATTGCGGGGGTCCTTGTCATCGCCCCGATGGCGCTGGACCAGCGGGGAGCGGTTGCCCGCGTGCTGGCCTGGCGTCCCCTGGTGTGGCTCGGCGCGGTCTCCTACGGCGTTTATCTATGGCACTGGCCGATCTTTATGACGCTGAACGGGGAGCGGACCGGGTGGTCCGGATTCCCATTGTTTGCTGTTCGGTGTAGCACCACGGTGGCGGTAGCCACTCTCTCCTGGTGGTTGATCGAACGGCCCATCCGACGGTGGCGGCCGGTGGGCGTGCCGCTATTGCCGTTGGCGGGAGCCACCGTCGCCACCGCTGCCGCGGTGACAGTGCTTGTCGTCCCCGTCGGAGCCGCACCCGGGGCCGCACTCGAGAACAGCCTCCCGCCCGGGGTGTCTTCGGTTGCGGCAGTTTCACCGTCACCGCCAGCCGGGTCTCGACCCGTGCAGGCTGTCGCGCAGCGAGATCCCGCCCGGCCATTCACCGTTTCGGTATTCGGCGACTCGATCGCATGGACTTTGATGCATTACCTTCCGACGACGCCCGGATTCACGTTCATCGACCACACCATGATCGGGTGCAGCCTGGTGCGGGGCGGCCCATATCGGTACCTTGGCCAGACTCTTGACGAGAAACCAGAATGCGACAGCTGGCCGAGTAGATGGTCGGCAGAGATCGCCCAGGACCGGCCTGACGTCGTGCTGTTGATCGTGGGCCGCTGGGAGACGGTAGATCGAGTCAACGAAGGCCGCTGGACGCATATCGGCGATCCGGGGTTCGACGCATATCTCGTTGGCGAGCTCCAACGGGCGCTGGACGTTCTCGGCTCCACGGGAGTTCGAGTGGTGGTCGCCACCGTGCCTTATAGTCGGCGGGGCGAAAAGCCGGATGGCAGCCTCTATCCGGAGGATCAACCGGAGCGGGTAAACCAATGGAACGTGTTGTTGCGACGCACGATTGGGCAACGTCCGAATACTGGCGTGCTGGACCTCAATAGGAGGTTGTGCCCGAATGGCGTCTACACTGGCAAGGTCGATGGCATCCAGGTGCGCAGCGACGGCGTTCACCTCACCCCTGAGGGTGTGAAATGGCTGACGCCATGGCTGGAAGAATCCGTGCGATAACCGCCGCCACCATCATCTCCCCCACGGGGTCCAGACGTCATCTGGTTAATTCGCTGCGCGGCAGCTGATTTCCATGCTGTCAGCATCCCTGGCTGGGAAGTTGACGCTCACATAGCCGTTTTCGACGTTCCGCACGTATTCGAGGTAGGGTTTAGTTTCGGCCATCTCGGTGTTGTCAGCGACGATCAGCGTGCCTGGCGACAGCCGCGGTTCGAGCAGTTGAAGCACCGGCAGATACAGCTCTTTCCAACCGTCGAGCAGCATGAAATCGACCGGGCCGTCCAGGCTCGCCAGCGTGGAAAGCGCGTCTCCTTCGAGCACCGTGATCAGGTCGTCCAACCCGGTATTGGCGAAAGCCTTCTTCGCGGCGGCTATCTTGGTGGCGCTGAGCTCGGTGGTGACGACCTTGCCGCTGCCATTGTCGCGCACCGCCGATGCCAGATGGATAGCCGAAATACCAAAGGACATACCGAATTCCACTATTGTTGACGGACGAGTCGCCCGCACCAACGAGTACAGCAGTCGACCAGCTTCCGGGGTGACCGGGATATAGAACTCGCTCAGCGCGTCGGCGCGTTCCTGCGCACTGGCCGAAGACAGTCGTTCGAACTCGTCTCGCCTATCGCGCAACAGGGACGTCTGGTCCTTAGCCTCGGCGAACATCTGGTCCAGGGCCGCCGAGACTCGGGGATCCTGAAGTGTAATGGCCATGGGGTCGAGCGTACGCGGTGGACTGATGGCCCTACGAGCCGCGAGTGGGGAATCGCACAAAAGCGACCGCTTGTCGAGGCCACGACCCGCTAGGCAAACACCGCTGCGGCATGCGGCGCCATGTCGCTTGTGCGCCGGGCGGGGCTGTTCACGCTGCGCGCCTACCTGATCCTCGCCTGCGTGCTGCACGTGATCGAAGTCGTCCAGGCCGGCATCGGATGAGCTAAAAGCGCCCGAGATCGACTCCAGTCGCGCTTGGGGTCGATCTCGGGAGTTACGAATCCTGCGGCAGCAGAACAATTTTGCCGTGTGTGTGCCGCTGCTCGAGTTCTTCGAAAGCCTCAGCGACCTGGTCGAGGGGATAGGTGGCGGCGGTGTCGAAATCGATGGCACCGGTGGCAACAAGGTCGGCCATTTCGGCTAGCACTTCAGGTGTCGACGCCTCAGCGCTGCCCTCGGTCTTGGCGCCGACTTCGGCGGCTTTCTGGAACGCGATGATGGTGTCGATCCGTTCGGGCACCACACCGAGGTCCACGGCAAGCTGGACGTAGTCCGGGCCGAACAAGTCGATAAACGCGTCGATGCCGTTCGGCGCGGCTTCCCGCAGCCGTGCGGCGAGCCCGTCGCCGTAGGCGATCGGGGTAACTCCGTGCGCCCGCAGCCATTCGAAGTTGCGCTCCGACGCCATACCAAGTACTCGCGCCTGGTGGCGGACCAACAGTTGCACCACAAGGCTGCCGACCCCGCCGGCGGCCGCCGAGACCGCTACCGTCTCACCGGGCTGCGGCGACACCGCGCGGACAGCCGCGTACGCCGTGACACCAACGACATACAGCGAACCCGCCACCTCCCAACTCAACTGGGGAGGCTTGCGGATCAGCTGGTCCGCCGGGACAACCGTGTGAGTGGCGTGGCTGGATCGGCGCAAGCTGAACCCCATCACTTCGTCACCGACGGAGAACTCCGTGACCCCGGGTCCCACTGTGGCCACCACACCGGCAAGGTCACTGCCCTCGCCGGACGGAAATGTCGCCGGGAACATCTCATGCAGCGCACCGACCCGGATGGCGGCCTCGCCCGGGTTGATCCCGGCGGCCCGAACTTCGACGAGCACTTCGCCGCGGCCAGGCGTCGGCATGTCAATGTCGGCGACGTACAGCACATCACGGCCGCCATAGCGATCGAAATGTACCGCACGTGCCTTCGCAGATGTCATCTCGATCTCCTTCTTCGCCATCAGGCTGGGTCTGATTGCCCGGCTCCTTCTCACCCCGTTTCGCGGGCTGCATTGTCGCCGGGCTGGGTCTGATCGCCCGGTTCTACCCCGCAAGGGGGTGGTTCGTCGGTGCCGTTTCGGGCAAACCTCAACCCGCGCCCATCAGCCCTGCACGATGATCGGATCGCCGACGTGCACGGTGTCGAAATACCAAGCGGCATTGTCCGGACTCAGGTTGATGCAGCCGTGGCTGACATTCGCGTAGCCCTGCGAGTCCACCGACCACGGGGCCGAGTGCACGTACACGCCGCTCCAGGTGACGCGGACGGCGTACGAGGCGGTGATCCTGTACCCGTCCGGCGAACTTAGCGGGATACCGATGGTTCGCGAGTCCATGACGACAGTGCGCTCCTTCGAAAGAGCGGTGTAGTCGCCGACCGGCGTGGGGCGGCTGGGTTTACCCATCGACGCCGGCATCACCCGCATCACCTCGTCGTTGATGCTGACGGTAAATGTGTGCGCGGAGATGCTGGCAACACCGCGCACCACGTCGCCGGTTTCGAAGCCTGTCGACAAGCCGTTTACCTGCACCGTCACTTTCGTGTGGGCGGGCCAGTATTCGTCTGGAACCCATTGCACGACATTGTCGTCGACCCAGGTGAATCGCCCGGTCGGGCGCCTCGGCGAGGTGATCTTGATGGTCCGCTCGGCGGCCGCGCGGTCGGTGACCGCTCCGGTGAACGTTATGACGACCGGATGGGCCACACCCACCACTTCGCCACTCGTCGGTCGGATCGAGACAACCGCGGAAGCCGCGTTCGGTATTGCAACGGCTGCCAGGCTGGGGCTAGCCCACACCACCATGGCTATCGCCGTATTGGCTGCCACGACGAATACGTGTCGAACTGCTCGCCCCATGGCATCCACCCCTTCGAGATGGCGCGATCAACTGCACCATACTCTGTTTACCAATCTACCCGACTACGCGGTGTAGCAAACCGACTCTCGCTAAAGACTCTCTATCGCGACGGCATCGCCTCTAGGTACACGGTGCGAGGTGCCTAGCGATGGCTGCCGGTTGACGGGGCGGGTTTCGTCACCTAACCCGGACCCGGCATGGCCGTGGACCTTGGCCCCAGCGCCGGGACGGCTGAAGCTGGCGATCACGAAGCACGACATTGCTCGGCAGCGACATGCCGAAGATGCTTTACGGGCACGGTCGCCTCTGCACTGCTCCGGCAGAAAAGCGGCCGCTCGGTTCACTGCTATGCCGTGATGGCGACCTCAGCCACGGGTTCGATTCGCACGCAGGTATCCGTGCCATCAAGCCACATCGGAAACCGCGACGGGGATGGCAGTAGGTGGGTCACAATACTGACAGGAATCAATGTCGGCTTACCAACCGGTATTCTTCGTCCCTGCCATTGCAGTTCGCCAGGATTCGCCAGCAAATTGAGAACGAACGGGTTGTTATAACGGCATCCAGAGCGGCGACCAGTGAAATGGATAACCGCGAAGATGATTTGACGGCGTCCAGCTCTCCCGACCGTTGTGACCAATCGGTTCGCGAAATGCTTGTTGCGCGCGCGCTTGGCGTCGATCACTGCTTGGTCGCCGCGGCGCATGCCCGCTGAGATAAGGAAGCGGCGCATCACTGCCCCAGCTAAGACCATCGGCAGCAGGAGAACGACGCTGCGTCGCAGACCTGCCCACAAGCGGTGCAGTCGGGTGGGCATACGCACCCTTAACTGCCCTTAACTGCCGTCCTTCGGATCCTCCGAGGTCTATAGGTAGTCGCTTACGTTTCCTGTGGAACCCGTGCTTGCCGACGTACTGGACGGATCAGTTCACAAAGCATGTCGGCTGTTGTGCCGTGCGGCCGTCGACCGCGGCGAGCAAGAACGTCGTCGCATATTCGCCGGCTACTCCGGAGTCTCACGGTGTGGTCTTGACCCGGGCGGCCGCGGACTCCGGCATGGGTTCGTAGCGAACAAACGAACGGGTAAAAGATGCAGCGCCATGCGACAGCGAACGCAAGTCGATCGCATAGCGCGTGAGCTCGATCTGCGGCACCTCGGCTTTCACCACCGTGCGCTCCTGTCCCGCGGTGTCGGTACCGAGAACACGGCCACGACGTCCGGACAGGTCGCTCATCACCGCGCCGACCAGGTCGTCGGGTACCAGCACCGAGATCTCGTCGATCGGCTCGAGCAAGATCACCTTAGTCGCCGCTGCGGCTTCCTTCAGTGCCAGCGCACCGGCCATCTGGAACGCGAAGTCCGACGAGTCGACACTGTGGGCCTTGCCGTCGAGCAGGGTGACCCGAACGTCGACCACCGGGTAGCCAGCGTGCACCCCCTTTTCCATCTGCGCGCGCACCCCCTTCTCCACGCTGGGGATGAACTGCCGCGGCACTGCACCGCCGACCACCTTGTCGAGGAACTCGAATCCCGAGCCCTCCGGTAGCGGCTCGACCTCGATGTCGCATACCCCGTACTGGCCGTGTCCGCCGGACTGCTTGATATGGCGGCCATGGCCTTTTGCCTTGCCGCTGAAGGTTTCTCGCAGCGGCACCCGCAGCTCTACTGTGTCCACGGTGACGCCGTAGCGGTTGGCCAGCGCATCGAGCACGACACCTGCATGGGCCTCGCCCATACACCAGAGCACGACCTGGTGCGTCTCCTGGTTCTGCTCGATCCGCAGTGACGGGTCTTCGGCGGCCAGCCGCCCCAACCCGACCGACAGCTTGTCCTCGTCGGTCTTCGCGTGCGCCTGGATCGCGACCGGAAGCAGCGGTTCCGGCATCGCCCACGGTTTCAGCACGAGGGGGGCGGATTTGTCGGAAAGCGTATCCCCGGTTTCCGCGCGGCTCAGCCGACCGATCGCGCAGATGTCACCTGCCACCACGGCCGCCGCGGGCCGTTGCTGTTTGCCGAGCGGGAACGAAAGGATCCCGATGCGTTCATCCTCGTCGTGGTCGGCGTGCGTGCTCCCAGTCCCGGCGGACGCCCCAAAAAAGGACGCAAAATGGCCCGACACATGAACCGTCGTGTCGGGCCTGATGGTCCCGGAGAACACCCGGACCAGGCTGACCCTGCCGACGTACGGGTCTGACGTCGTCTTCACCACCTGCGCGAGCAGCGGCGCGTCCACGTCGCAGGTGAGGTTGGTGCGCGGCGCCCCGTTCGGTGTGAAGACCTCGGGCAGTGGGTGTTCCAGCGGCGGGGGGAATCCTCTGGTGGCGACCTCCAGCAATTCCAGTGTGCCGACACCGGTGCCACTGCACACCGGGATCACCGGGAAGAACGAACCCCGGGAAACGGCTTTCTCCAGATCCTTGATCAGCACCGACTCGTCGATCTTCTCACCGCCGAGATAGCGCTCCATGAGGGATTCGTCTTCGGATTCCTCGATGATTCCCTCGATCAGGGTGCCGCGCGCGTCCTCGATCTGATCGGCGTATGACGAGTCCGGTGGGTGTGCGGTCCGCTTGCCGCCGACGTATTCGTAGTGTGTCTGCGACAGCAGTCCGATCAGGCCGCCACCAGCGGGCAGATAGAGCGGTAAGACTTTATCGCCGAATGCGTCCTGGGCGGCGGAGAGCGCGTTCTGGTAGTTCGCCCGGGCATGGTCGAGTTTGGTGATCACCACCGCGCGCGGCATGCCGACCTGGCTGCACTCTTGCCAGAGGGACTTGCTCGGCTCGTCCACCCCCTCGTTCGCCGCGATTACGAAGAGAGCGCAATCCGCGGCTCTCAGCCCCGCCCGTAGCTCGCCGACGAAGTCGGCGTACCCAGGCGTATCGATGAGGTTGACCTTGACACCGTCGTGCGCGAGCGAGGCCACCGCAAGGCCTACAGAGCGCTGCTGTCGGATCTCCGCCTCGTCATAGTCGCAGACTGTCGAGCCATCGACGACAGAGCCGGGCCTGGACAGCACACCGGAGGCGACGAGTAGGGCCTCGACGAGAGTGGTTTTGCCGCCACCCGACGGTCCCACCAGCACCACATTGCGGATGGCGGCCGGACTGTCCGCGGCGGGAACGGCTCCTGTGCCCGGGGAAGGACCTGTCTTATCTGCCATAATCTGTCTCCTCGCTCCGCTCGCTTGCTGGCATCCTGCTAGTCACCATTCCCCCATGTGTCGTTCAGCACAAGGCCACCCGCGCAGAAGAGTGCCCATGTCGGGCTGAGTTCGTGGTTGGGGCGCACGAACGGGCGAAACGATACACCGGAGGAGCGTTAGTCCCGCATGTTCAGCGGAAAGCGCCAGGTACCGGGGCCCCCGGCACTCGCCTCGATGACCTCCAAGTCTGCGATGAGGGCGAGCAGATCGCGGTTGACCCGCTCCCGGTGCGTGAGGTACGAGCCGTGCGGCGCATGCTGCAGGGCGAACAGGCTGCTGTCCACGCCACCGGAGTTGTCTGGCGCTTTCTGCAGAAACGGCGTGATGGGGGCCAGCAACACCAGCCTGCCGATTCGGCCGTCGCCGTGGCGGGTGAGATAGCGAACCACTTCGCCGCTATCCATGGAATGAGCCACGAGGGTCACGTCGCGCAGATCCAGGTGGTGGATCACCGCTGCCATGTCGTCGGCGAGCCTGTTGTAGTCATAGCCGCGACCGAGATCGTCGGAGCGTCCGTGGCCGCGCCGGTCATAGCCCACCGCCCGTCGTCCCAAGTCGGCCACGCTAATCATCTGGCACTGCCCAGCGGTACTGCTGAGTGCTCAGGCTGCGCACAACAGACTGGCTCGCCGAGGTAGTACTCCGATTCGCGGTGGGCTTCGCCTCGGGTACTCGCGACAGACCTGCATGACGTCAGCATGCGTTGGCACACAACGGGTTCGAGCGCACATATTCGTAGCCACCGGCCGGGGCCTCAGCACCAGAGGCTAGACTCCTGCAGAGCTCGCCAACGATCTGCCCGTGTGGCAGATCTTGTTGAAGGTACAAAATACTGGTGCGACAATCAGATGCATGAACTCGGGCCCGCTGCGGCGAGTGCGGTCGTGTGCAGCTGGCGTGCTGGCGGTGGCGCCTGGGCGGAAGTGGAGACAGAAATGATCGCCTCTTATGTGCTGGCCACCATATTCGGCCTTGGTGCGCTCTGGCTGGTAACGACCGTTCGCGTCGTCAAGCAATTCGAACGAGGTGTGGTGTTTCGGTTCGGGCGTGTGCAATCACGCGTTCGGGGACCGGGGCTCACCTGGCTAGTTCCCATAGCCGATCGCCTGGAAAAGGTGAACATGCAGATCATCACGATGCCCGTGCCCGCCCAGGACGGCATCACCCGTGACAACGTGACCGTCCGCGTAGATGCGGTCATCTATTTCAAGGTTTCGGATCCGGTGCGGGCGGCTGTCGACGTGCAGGACTACATCTCCGCGATCGGCCAGGTCGCACAAACCTCGCTGCGGTCGATCATCGGGAAGAGCAACCTCGATGACCTGCTGTGCAACCGCGAGGGCCTCAATCAAGGCTTGGAGTTGATGATCGACAGCCCGGCGCTGGGTTGGGGAATTCACATCGACCGCGTCGAAATCAAGGATGTGGTGCTGCCCGATTCGATGAAGAGGTCGATGTCGCGCCAAGCTGAAGCCGAGCGTGAGCGACGCGCTCGGGTGATCACCGCCGACGGCGAACTGCAGGCATCTCGGAAACTCGCCCAAGCAGCGCAGGTTATGGCTGAGCACCCGGCCGCGTTAGAGCTGCGGCTGTTGGAAACGGTGGTGGAGGTTGCTGCGGAGAAGAACTCCACGCTGGTACTGCCGTTCCCGGTGGAACTGATGAGGTTCTTGGAGCGCCTGACGCCACCACGATCTGCGGGCGAACCTGCCGTCACGCCCGAGCCCGCAGCGGTACCCGACGGCGCCGGTTCCCAACTGGCCGCAGCACCGGTCGGAGACGACGCCCGAAGTTTCCAAGCCGACCCAGACGCGCCAGGTCGGCGGACCGATCCAGCTGTCTAGCATCCTTCGGGACCGAACCGTTGATCAGGCGTGCCAGCTGACCCAGCGGCGGACTGCAACCGCGATCACTGGACCGTTCAGCGGAACCGATTGGTACTGAATGTATTTGGCGCGGAGCAATTCGTATCCGGTGTGCATCGCCACGTCATCGCGGTGTATCGTTGCGACACCGTCGACACGGACCCACCACAACTCCGTCCAATCATCGGCGTAGTGGTCGACGAGCACGCTGGCCCGCGGGTCGCGTTCGAGATTGGTCAGGCGGCGCAGCCGTTGCGTTGTCTTGCGTTTTGCATCGACAGCGGTGTAGACGACGTCATCGCCGAGCGCGAACACGACTGGCACCAGGTGTGGCACGCCGCCGGGCGCGATTGTGGCCAGTCGCGCTACCGGGGCCTGCGCGAATCTGACCTTCGGGTCGAATCCGCCCATCCGGCCAGCTTAGAAGGGCCGTTAGGTGATCGTGAGGCCGCCGTCGACGACGATCGTCTGCCCGGTGACATAACCGGCGGCCGCTGAGGCCAGCCAGACGGCGGTGGCGGCGAGTTCGCGCGCGTCGCCCAGGCGGCCAAGGATCACCCGGTGCGCCTGACTTTCCAGGTAGCCCGGTTTGTACTCGTCGGTCATTTCGGACCGGAAGAAGCCGGGCGCCAGCGCATTGACGCGAATTCCTTTGCGGGAGCCCCATTGCTGGGCCAGATCTCGAGTGAGGCCGATAACCCCGGCCTTGCTCGCGCTGTATGCGGCCTGGGGCAAACCTGCGGTGGTGATGCCCAGCACGCTGGCGATATTGATGATCGAACTTCCCGGCTGCATGACCCGTCCGCAGGCCTGTGCCATCCAATAGGTGCCGTTGAGGTTGACGTCGATCACGGAGCGAAACTGATCGGGTGTCTCCCGGGTCGCCGGGTGAGCGGTTCCCTTGCCGGCATTGTTCACCAAAACATCGACGTGACCGAATGCCTGCATTGCCGAATCGACCAGCTCCTGGCATTGTTCGGGCACGCTGACATCGGTTGCTACCGACAGCGCCTTGCGTCCGGTGGCCTCGACGAGTGCGGCCGTCTCATTTATCCGGGTGGCGCGACGCGCGCCGCGAACGATATCCGCGCCTGCCTCGGCGAACGCTTGGGCGAATGAGACACCCAGACCTGACGACGCCCCGGTCACGATGACGACCTTGTCATCGAGTCTGAATGAATCAAGCACACCCATAGCTATACAGCCTCCGCACTGGCAAGGGCACGTTAGTTTGACGTCATGGCGGCCGAGACGCAAATCGCAAACCTGCTTTATCGCTACGCCGAATGTCTCGACTGCGGCGACTTGGTGGGGGCCGCTTCGCTCTTCGAGCATGGCCGGATCCGGGTCGCTGACGACGCCACGATCGATGCGGCCGGGATGCTGGCGTTCTGGAAGGCTGCGATCGTGCTCTACCCGGATGGGACGCCTCGAACCAAGCACCTGGTCAGCAACCCGATCATCGAGGTCGACGACGAGGCTGGCACCGCGAGCTGCCGCAGCTACTACACGGTGCTGCAGCAGACCGACGACTTTCCACTGCAGACGATTGTCACCGGCCGCTACCATGACCGGTTCGAACGCGTCGACGGTCAGTGGAGGTACTCCTATCGCGACTTCACGCTCATCGACATGGTGGGTGATGTCAGCCACCATCTCACCCAGCCGTTTGCACCGACGAGCGTCTGATTCGTTTGCCGCGAGGATGTGGTGGCTATTCCAGACTCCGGGCCGAGCTGGCAGATCAGCGCAGAAGCGGCCGCGAGTGAGGTGCGCCGGGGCGACGTAACCGACTAGCTGGACTACGGTGATGTCTACGAAAACTGCGTCGTCCGGACGCGGACGCGAGCAAAATCGGGCGTGACCGATGCAGGAGGTGACGGGATGAGCAGATCGCACCGCCGCACACCGTGGTGGTCGTGGTGGTTATTCACTCTGACGGTTGTGTTGGGGCTGGGGCTGGCCGCGGCGCCGGCCAACGCGTCGCCGACGACATTCGGCCCGTTCAGGCAGGCACCTGCCGCGCCGCTCGACCCCTTGACAACCGTCGGGCAGGTAGGCCCGGCCGTCGTCGACATCGACACCCAGCTGGGTTACCAGAGCGCGGTAGGAGCCGGCACCGGCATCGTGGTCGACCCCAACGGTACGGTGCTGACCAATAACCACGTGATCGCGGGCGCCACCGGCATCAAGGCCAGAAACATCGGGAACGGTCAAACCTACGACGCCGATGTGGTCGGCTATGACCGCAGCCACGACATCGCCGTGTTGCAGTTGCGCGGCGCGGGCGGTCTCCCGGTGGCCAACCTGGGTAACTCCTCGCAGGTTGCGGTCGGTGATCCGATCGTCGCGCTGGGAAATGCCGGTGGGGTTGGAGGGACCCCGAGCGCGCTGGCGGGCAATGTTACCGCGCTCAACCAGACCGTCACGGCGTCCGATGCCCTGACCGGTAGCTCGGAGACGCTGAACGGGTTGATCCAGATGAGCGCGGGCCTCCGTCCCGGGGACTCGGGTGGGCCCACGGTCAACGCCGCTAACCAGGTGATCGGCATGAACACCGCCGCCTCCGAGAACTACAAGTTGTCACAGGGCGGGACGGGCTTTGCGATCCCGATCAATCAGGCAAACGCCATCGCCGGGCAAATCCGGGGCGGCGGCGCGTCGTCCACCGTGCACATCGGCCCCACGCCATTCCTCGGCGTCGGCGTTACCGACAACGGCAACGGCGCGAGGGTCGTGCGGGTGCTGCCGAACGCACCGGCCGTGCAGACCGGGATCGGCAACGGGGATGTGATCACCTCGATCGACGGCCAACCCGTCAACTCGGCCACCGCGCTGACGAATATCCTTGACCAGCACCACCCGGGTGACACCATCGTGCTGGGCTGGCGCGGTCCGCTAGCCGGCGAGCACACAGCGAACGTGACGTTGGCAGAAGGTCCCCCGGGCTGACACCCGCGCGGATAGCAACCGTCAGCTGCGTCCAATTCGTTTGGCGTCGCCCACGATTCCGTGTGTGCGGTCTCGGGTAACCGTGGCATCGTGGACGTGATGAACCACGTAGACGACAGCGTCGAACACGATCCCGCGGAGGGAAGTCGTGTCGAGGATGGTGTGGTCGAGCACCCCACCGCCGACGATTTCGCCGACGCCGCCATCCTGCCCGCCGACCCAACCTGGTTCAAACGCGCAGTGTTCTACGAGGTACTGGTCCGGGCGTTCTACGACGCCGACGCCGACGGTTGCGGAGATCTGCGGGGACTGATCGACCGCCTTGACTACCTGCGATGGCTCGGCATCGACTGCATCTGGTTGCCGCCGTTCTACGACTCACCGCTGCGGGACGGCGGTTACGACATCCGGGACTTCTACAAGGTGTTGCCCGAATTCGGCACCGTCGACGATTTCGTCGCGCTGGTCGACGCCGCCCACCGGCGGGGCATCCGGGTCATCACCGACCTGGTGATGAACCACACCTCCGAGTCGCACCCGTGGTTCCAGGAGTCCCGCCGCGACCCCGACGGGCCATACGGTGACTACTACGTTTGGAGCGACACGAGCGATATGTACGCCGACGCGCGCGTCATCTTCGTCGACACCGAAGAGTCGAACTGGACGTTCGATCCGGTCCGTCGCCAGTTCTACTGGCACCGGTTCTTCTCTCACCAGCCAGACCTGAACTACGACAATCCGGCCGTGCAAGAGGCCATGCTCGACGTTATCCGCTTTTGGCTTGACCTCGGTATCGACGGGTTCCGGCTGGACGCCGTGCCCTATCTCTTCGAACGTGAGGGCACCAACTGCGAGAACCTGCCCGAGACCCACGCGTTTCTCAAGCAGGTCCGCAAGGTCGTCGACGACGAATTTCCGGGCCGGGTACTGCTCGCCGAGGCCAACCAGTGGCCGAGCGATGTCGTCGAGTATTTCGGCGACCCCAACACCGGTGGTGACGAATGCCACATGGCGTTTCATTTCCCGCTGATGCCGCGCATCTTCATGGCGGTCCGTCGCGAGTCGCGTTTCCCGATCTCAGAAATCATGGCGCAGACGCCGCCGATCCCCGATATGGCCCAGTGGGGAATCTTCCTACGCAACCACGACGAGCTGACGTTGGAGATGGTCACCGACGAAGAACGCGACTATATGTACTCCGAGTACGCCAAGGACCCGCAGATGAAGGCCAATGTCGGCATCCGTCGGCGGCTGGCCCCGCTGCTGGAGAACGACCGGGACCAGATCCAGTTGTTCACCGCGCTGCTGCTTTCGCTGCCAGGTTCACCGGTCCTCTACTATGGCGACGAAATCGGCATGGGTGATGTCATCTGGTTGGGGGACCGCGACGGGGTACGCACTCCGATGCAGTGGACGCCGGATCGCAACGCCGGCTTCTCCACCGCCAACCCCGGCCGGCTCTACGTGCCGCCCAGCCAGGACCCGGTGTATGGCTACCAGGCCGTCAATGTGGAGGCGCAACGTGACACCTCGACATCGCTGCTCAACTGGACCCGCACCATGCTGGCAGTACGACGCCGACACGACGCGTTCGCCATCGGGACGTTCCGTGAACTCGGCGGGTCGAACCCGTCGGTACTGGCGTACGTGCGTGAAGCCGACGATGACACCGTGCTATGCGTCAACAATCTGTCGCGCTTCCCGCAGCCCATAGAACTGAACCTGCAGCACTGGAACGGTTATACGCCAGTGGAGTTGACCGGAGACGTGGACTTTCCGCGCATCGGCCACCTGCCCTATCTGCTGACACTGCCGGGACACGGGTTCTACTGGTTCCAGCTGAGGGCGTCGGAGGAGACACAATGAACTCGCCAGCCAATCTGCCATGGTCAGAATGGCTTCCACAACAACGTTGGTATGCCGGGCGCAGTCGGGAACTGTCCACCGCCGAACCGGGTCTTATCGTCGCCCTGGGCGAGGATCTCGACCTGGTGCTGGTCGACGTCGCCTACACCGACGGTTCGTCGGAGCGCTATCAGGTGATCGTCAACTGGGGCTCCGGGCCCGTCTCGGAGTACAGCGCGGTCGCCACGATTGGTGCGGACCAGGACCTCCCTGCCTACGACGCGCTGTACGAGCCTGCTGCGGCTCAATACCTGCTGTCGTTGATGGACTCGTCAGCGGTGCGTGGCGATGTGACATTCGCCAAAGAGCCGGACGTCTCGCTGCCGCTGGAGACGGCATCGTGGGTGTCGGAAGCCGAGCAGACGAACACCAGCGTGATCTTCGACCAAGAGGCCATCCTCAAGGTGTACCGCCGTGTCACCAGCGGCATTAATCCCGATATCGAACTGAACCGAGTGCTTGGCCGCGCCGGCAACCCGCATGTGGCGCGGCTGCTCGGCTCCTACGAGACAGTCTCGCCGGGCAACTCCGAGGGTATCCTGTGCCCCTTGGGCATGGTGGCCGCGTACGCGGCGAATGCCGCCGAAGGGTGGGCCATGGCCACCGCGAGCGTGCGTGACCTATTCGCCGAGGGCGACCTGTACGCCTACGAGGTCGGCGGCGACTTCGCCGGTGAGTCCTATCGGCTCGGCGAAGCCGTCGCCTCGGTGCATGCCACGCTGGCCAACAGCCTCGGCATGTCGGAGGCCACGTTTCCGGTGGAAACTATGCTGGCTCGGCTGTCGTCGACGGCAGCGGCCGTGCCGGAACTGGAGCAGTACGTTGCCACGATCGAACAGCGATTCCAAAAGCTCGCCGAACAGACGATCACCGTTCAGCGCGTGCATGGTGATCTGCACCTGGGACAAGTGTTGCGCACACCGGAGACCTGGCTGCTGATTGACTTCGAGGGTGAGCCGGGCCAGCCGCTGGATGAGCGGCGTGCGCCGGATTCCCCTCTACGCGACGTGGCCGGCGTCTTACGGTCCTACGAGTACGCCGCCTACGAACCCCTGGTGGACCAGACCGACGACAGGCAACTGGCCGCGCGCGCCCGGGAATGGGTCGAGCGCAACCGCACCGCGTTCTGCGATGGGTACGCGGCCGGGTCGGGGGTAGATCCACGCGATTCGGCGTTGTTGCTGGCTGCCTACGAACTGGACAAAGCGGTCTACGAGACGGGCTATGAGTCGCGGCACCGCCCCGGATGGCTGCCAATTCCGCTGCGGTCGATCGCCCGGCTGACAGCTGGCTAGAGTTCGCTGGCGCTGCGAGTGCCGCACGCGTCTGGAAGTATGTTCCGCGATGCGTGAGATGTTCGACAGTGAGGCTAGGTTGTCGTGGCTCCTGGCCGGGCTGGCCGGGCTGTTGGGCGCGGCGGCATTCACGCACTCGGCAGGATATTTCGTGACTTTCATGACCGGCAACACCGAGCGTGCGGTGCTGGGATTCTTCCGGAATGAGCATTGGCTGTCGATAACAGCGGCGCTACTGCTTGCGGCGTTCATCGGTGGCGTGGTGATTGCGTCGTTGTGTCGACGGCATTTCTGGGTGGCGCATCCGCACGGTCCGACCGTGCTGACCACATTGTCTCTGGCAGTCGCCACCGTGGTGGACATCATCGTGCGCGGATGGTCGGGGCAAGTCTCATTTGTACCGATCCTGTTTGTGGCCTTCGGTATTGGTGCCTTGAACACCTCGTTCGTCAAGGACAGCGAAGTGTCGATCCCGCTGAGCTACGTGACCGGCACGCTGGTGAAGCTAGGCCAAGGCATCGAACGCCACATCAGCAACGGAGTTGCTGCCGATTGGCTGGGGTACTTTCTGCTCTATGCCAGCTTCATCGTCGGCGCCACGGTCGGCGGATGTATCAGTCTGGTGGTCAGTGGATCCCAGATGTTGGCGGCCGCCACCGTAGTGTGTGCGCTGACAACCGGGTACACGTACTTCCACATCGACCGTCGTGCCCTGTTGAAAGAGAACGGCAAATGACAAAACGTGACTTTGGGCGATCACTGCTGAGAATGACGTAGTTTCCCTCGACGTTAGTTGCGGGGTAAAAACATTGGCAGCAGCGCCGCGGGTGCGCTGCTGCCAATGTTTGAGCTACGTCTCAGGCGGCGTTGGGCGGACCGCTGAGCGTGTGCTGGATGTCGGGCTTCATGGCAACCAGCTCTTCATTCCAGTAGGGCCAGGAGTGGGTCCCGTTGGCCGGGAAGTTGAACACGCCGTTGTGTCCGCCCGCGGCTATGTAGTTGTCCCTGAAACTTTCGTTCGTGCGCAGGGTGAAGCTTTCCAGGAACTTGGCCGGCATATTGTCGCCACCGAGGTCGTTCGGGGTGCCACTACCGCAATAGACCCAAATACGGGTGTTGTTCTGGACCAGTCGGGGGATCTGGATCATCGGGTCGTTGCGCTTCCATGCCGGATCACTCGTCGGACCCCACATGCTGGTGGCGTTGTAACCGCCCGAGTCGTTCATCGCCATGCCGATCAGCGTCGGCCACCAGCCCTCAGACGGGTTAAGGAAGCCCGAAAGCGATGCGGCGTACGGGAACTGCTGCGGGTAGTACGAGGCCAGGATCAGCGCGGAATTACCCGACATCGACAGGCCCACCGCCGCATTGCCGGTCGGTGAGACGCCCCGGTTGGCCTGCAGCCAAGGCGGCAGCTCCCTGGTCAGGAACGTCTCCCACTTGTACGTGTAGTTCTGGCCGTTGCCCTGCGACGGCTGGTACCAGTCGGTGTAGAAGCTGGACTGGCCACCGACGGGCATGATCACCGACAGGCCCGAGTTGTAGTACTCCTCGAACGCCGGCGTTTCGATGTCCCAGCCGTTGTAGTCGTCCTGGGCGCGCAGGCCGTCGAGCATATACACCGCGTGCGGTCCGCCGCCCTGGAACTGGACCTTGATGTTGCGGCCCATTGATGGTGACGGTACCTGCAGGTACTCGACCGGCAGACCGGGCTTCGAGAACGCGCCCACGGTCGCCGAGCCGCCCACAAAACTGACCAAGCCGGGCAATAGGGCAGCCCCTATGGCCGCGATAATCAGCCGGCGCGGCAGACTTGCTGCTGCGCCACGCAACTTTTCAACCAACTTCATAGCTCCCACCCATCCCAACTTTCATCGGCCGCACGATGCGGTCGAATGTTGTTCTTCGGCAGTGAAACACAGCGGGGTGCTGTCTTCGGGTTATCGCCGCCGGGGTAGTACGTCGCGGTTGGCTAACGATTAAGAGTCGGCGCAGACTCGAAGTTACCGGACCAGCCGCCGCAACACCGCTGTCGCTACGGCGATGCCCAGGATCGCCGCCGCTAGCAAGGCGATGATGTCCATCGAATCGAACCGGGTGCCGATCAACAGCGCCCGCAGGGCATCGACTTCATAGCTGAGAGGGTTGACCGTGCTGAGCACACACAGCCATGCGGGCATCACGTGGACCGGGTAGAGCGCGTTGGACGCGAAGAACAACGGCATCGTGATGGCCTGGCCGATGCCCATCAAGCGATCGCGGTTGCGCACCAGCCCGGCCAGTGTCATCGACAAGGAGGCGAAAAAAGCCGCACCGAGCATCACGATGCCCATCGCCGCGAGGATCCGGAACGGATTGACGGTCAGATGCACGCCCATCAGATAGGCCAACACCAGCACGCCGATGACCTGGGCCACCGACCGCACACTCGCGGCGACTTGCCGGTGATCAGTGCCGATACCGGCGCCGGCGTCACTAGGAGTTTGGCCAGGATGCCGGCATCTCGATCCCAGATGATCTGGATTCCGTAGAAGATCGAGATGAACAACGCCGACTGAGCGATGATGCCCGGTGCCAGGAAAGCCAGTAAGGTTACCGACCCGGTGTCGATGACGTGAAGCTGGGTAAAAGTCGTACCGAAGATCAACAGCCACAACGCCGGCTGCACCATCCGGGTGACGAGTTCGGTGCGGTCATGCTGCAACTTCTGAAGTTCGACGATCACGAACGCGCTGATGCGCCGGAACGTTCCATGCAGCCGACGCCACCCCTGGGGAGCGCGGACAAGACCTGCCTAGACGTGGTCAACCGACACGGCTGGCAACCTTTCTGCTGGAACGGATCTCACGGAGACCCTGACGCAGGGTGTCGTCATCCAGATCGGATCCCGCGTAATGGCGAAACACATCTTCGAGCGTCGCATTCGGCGACACGGTTGATTTCAATTCGGTGGGCGATCCAACAGCCTGCAACTTGCCGTGATGCATGAGCGCGACCTGATCGCATAACGCGTTCGCCTCCTCCATGTAGTGGGTGGTCAGCAGTACGGTCATGCCGAACTCGGCCTGCATGTGCTGTACCTGCGACCAGACACCGTCACGCGCAATCGGATCCAGCCCGACCGTCGGTTCATCCAGAACCAATAATGACGGGCGGTTGACCAGGGCCTGGGCCAGCTCCAGGCGGCGGATCATGCCGCCGGAGTAGGTGGTGGCCAGCTGATCGGCCACGTCGAGCAACTTCATCGCGCCGAGCACGTGATCGACGCGGTCAGTGCGCTCGGCGCGGGGCACGTCGTACAACCGCGCGAACCATTCCACATTCTGCTTGCCGGTCAGCGCCGGCTCGATCGAAAGTTGCTGCGGGACATAGCCGATATTGCAGCGAATGTCGAGGTTGTGGTGTTGGGCATCCAGGCCGAAGATATGCAACTCGCCATGCCGCACCGGGGTCAAGGTGGTGATCATGCGTACCAACGTGGTCTTCCCCGCTCCGTTGGGCCCGACCAGACCCATCTTCTCACGCGATCGCACCTGCAGGGTCAAATCGTC